>ENA-ORNG01000819-ORNG01000819.1-human-gut-metagenome-genome-assembly--contig:-NODE-819-length-25226-cov-7.200707_pt1 | contig 25226 bp, 19 predicted proteins | sample MGYA00242113_ERZ509018 | MGnify/ENA primary metagenome ERZ509018 (study PRJEB26280, sample SAMEA2338711) | human gut metagenome | biome: human gut; feature: human-associated habitat; material: faeces... | reverse complement strand
CCGCCGTAAAATTAAAAGCGGTTATTAAAATAAAGTTGGCGGCAACCGGGGCAACGGCAAAGCAAAGGTTTTTTAATTCTTTTGTAAAGTTTACTTTTCCGGTTTCTGTAAGAATGTGCGGCGGAAGCTTTAACGGGCGCATTAAAATAAGCCAGCCCACCAGGAAAAACAGCGGCGTAACCCACGCCAAATGCAGCAGCAGGCTGCTGAAGGGGATAGCGGCAATACTGCAAGCCATCAGCATGCCGGGAATAATAGGGCTGGAAAATTCAAAAATATGGCGGAACCAGAAATTAATATTGGCTTTGTGTTCTGCCGTCAGGTTTAAGCCTTTGGCTGTTATTTCAACAATAGGGGCGGAAAAACGCGCTCCACCGAGCGAAGGCAGCAGCCCTAAAAATGCCGGCATAATGGCAAGCGTAAGGCGCGGGCTTTTAAGCAGGCGGTGCAGTGAACGCACAAGGTCATCCAAAATGCCGCCGGTGCGCAGCTCAATTTCCAGGCACATAACAAAGTACAAGGCAAAAATTAAATCATAAGTACGGTAAGCGCTGAAGGTTTCTATCCAGGCGTTCCACAAATAATGCGGCTGCGGGGCGGCAGCTGCCCAAATAAAAATGCCTGCCGTTAAAATTGCCGGTCCTATTGGCACACGGCGGCGCAGCAGTACAATAATAATCAGCAGTGCTGAAATTAAAATTACAAAAATATTCATAATTTAACCACCTTTTTTATTTATGAAGAAAGTTTAACACGTTTTCAGGCTATTGAAAAATATGAATATAGTAGTAAGATAATAAGTAAATACTAATAACGAGGAAAATAAAATGACAATCCGTTATCTGGAAATTTTTGTGGAAGTATGTAAATACATGAACATGAGCAGAGCGGCGCAGTCGCTGATGATTTCGCAATCGTCCGTCAGCCAGGCGGTTAAGGCGCTGGAAAAAGAATATAATGTGCTTTTGTTTGAACGCCTGAACCATAATCTTTATTTAACTGCTGCCGGAGAGAAGATGCTGTACCTTGCAACGCAGGTTTTAAAAAGCATCGGACGTTTGAACTCTGCCATGCATAATGCGCCGGTATCGCTTAATATCGGTTCGTGCAATACGGTAGGCGCAAGTTTTCTGTATCCGCTTTTGGCGGAATTTAAAAAGCGCAGCCCGGATATTCATATCAGCGCCGAAATAAGCAATACCCAAACCTTAACGGAGAAAATTTTAAACAGCAGCCTCGATCTGGCGATAGTTCCGGAAACGGTGCAGCAGGATTCTTTTGAGTATTTGCCGTTTTTTGATGATGACATAGTTGTTATATGCTGGCCGGGGCATCCGCTGGAAGGGCGTACGGCAGCGCTTGAAGAAATTGCCGGAGAAGTTTTTGTAGGCAGGGAAAGCGGCAGTGCGACAGACCTGCTTTTAAAAAATGTATTTGCCAAAAACGGGCTGCCGCTGAAAATTAACTGTGTTTGCAACAGTGCGGCTTCTGTAAAACTTGCTGTAAAAAATAAAATGGGCATAGCTTTTATTTCGCGCTTTTTGGTTAAGCGTGAGCTTAAAGAGCATAAACTTGGGTGCATTAACCTTTGCAGCAAGGTATTTGCGCGGCGTTTTGGCATTATTTACCATAAGGATAAAGTTTTAAGCAAAGAATTTACCAGGTTTACCGGTTTTTGCAGGCAGCTTGTGCAGCAGGGATTGGAAACCCTGCTTGACGATAATTGAACAGGAGTGGTTACAATGGAAAAAGATTTGCAGGTTTTAATAGAAAAGGCACTGGCGGCAGGGGCTTCTGCAGCCAGAGTTGTGGATGTAAACACGATAAAAACGGGTTCGTGGACACGCTGGAAATGCCAGTACGGCTGCCCGAATTACGGCAAAACTTTGTGCTGCCCGCCGTATTCTCCGGATTATGAAGCTACGCAGCGTTTTTTGAGCGAGTATCAGAAAGGCATTATTGTACAGTATACCATGCAGCTTGACCCTACCGGCCCAGCTGATTTTGAGCATGCAGATTTGCAGCTGAGCAACGAACTGCTGCGCATTTTGCTGGAACTGGAACGCGAAGCATTTTTGCTTAACCATTATAAGGCATTCGCGCTTAAAGCGGGGCGCTGCCGTTTGTGCGAAAAATGTAATCTGGAGCATTGCGTGCATCCAACCAAAGCACGCCCCTCGCTGGAAGCCTGCGGCATAGATGTGTTCGCGCTGGCGCGTGATAACGGTTTTGACATGGATGTAGTAACCGGGCCGATAACCAAACTTGATATTTACGGCATGGTGCTGGTGGAATAATTGTTTACAAATTTGTCAACGGGTGTTTGCCGTTATGGCTTTAAAAGCAAAAATGAAAATGATATAATTATACTATTAGATAATTTTTATATTTTATATAGAACAGGATGTGGATTGATTAATGAAATTAGTTTCGTGGAATGTAAATGGTTTAAGAGCCTGCATGAATAAGGGCTTTAAAAATTTTATGGACAGCGTTGACGCCGATGTTTTCTGTGTGCAGGAAACCAAGATGCAGCGCGAGCAGGCTAATTTTGAGTTTCCCGGTTATTTTGAATACTGGAACAGCGCCGAGAAAAAAGGTTATTCCGGCACGGCAATTTTCAGTAAAACGGAACCAATCAGCGTAACTTACGATATGGGCATTGAAGAACATGATAAGGAAGGGCGCATTATTTGTGCGGAATACGATAAGTTTTACCTTGTCAATGTTTATGTTCCCAACGCCCAGCGTGATTTGGCCCGTTTGCCGTACCGCGTAACATGGGAAGATGCTTTCCGCAATTATGTCGGCGAACTGAACGCCAGGAAACCGGTGCTTATCTGCGGCGATATGAATGTGGCGCGTAATTTTATTGATATTAAAAACGCCAAAAACAATGTCGGCAATGCCGGTTTTACCAACGAAGAACGTGCAAAAATGGAAGAACTTTTGCAGTCCGGCTTTGTGGACTCTTACCGCCATTTATATCCGGATAAGGAGGGCGCTTATACATGGTGGTCCTACATGTTTAAAGCACGCGAAAAGAACGTGGGATGGCGTATTGACTACTTCCTTGTATCACAGAAAATGCAGGACGAAATTGAGGACGCATTGATTTACCCCGAGATTATGGGCAGCGACCATTGCCCCGTAGGTTTGATTTTAAAATAATGCTGTGAGGCGTTAATTATGGATTTTAACATAAAAGCACCGTTTGAGCCTGCCGGTGACCAGCCGCAGGCTATAGAAGAACTTGTTGACGGTGTAAACAAAGGGCTGCATACGCAGGTTCTTCTGGGTGCAACCGGTACCGGCAAAACCTATACCATTGCGCAGGTTATTAACCGTGTGCGCAAACCAACGCTTGTTATTGCGCACAACAAAACACTGGCGGCCCAGCTTGCCAGCGAGTTAAAGGCATTTTTCCCGGATAACGCGGTTGAATATTTTGTATCTTACTACGATTATTATCAGCCGGAAGCCTATATTCCGCAGAGCGATACTTATATTGAAAAGGACGCTTCCATTAACGACGAAATTGATAAACTGCGCCACTCTGCCACCAGCGCGCTGTTTGAACGCCGCGACGTAATTATTGTTGCCAGTGTGTCGTGCATTTATGGCTTGGGCGCACCGCAGGAATACTACGATATGGTGCTTTCGCTGAGGACGGGGCAGATTATTGACCGCCAGGCAATTTTGCGCAAGCTGGTGGAAATTCAGTATGACCGCAACGATATTGCTTTTCAGCGCGGCACATTCCGCGTGCGCGGTGATGTTATTGAAGTTATTCCCGCAGGTTACAACGAAAAAGCCGTGCGCATAGAAATGTTTGACGACGAGGTAGACCGCATACTGGAAATTGACGTGCTGACCGGTGAAGTGCTGGCGCAGCGCACGCATGTGGCGATTTTCCCGGCGTCGCACTATGTAACTTCGCGTGAGAATCTGGAACGTGCGATGGAGGACATAAAGGTTGAACTGAAAGAACGGCTGGAATACCTGAATGAGCATAACAAGCTGCTGGAGGCGCAGCGCCTTGAGCAGCGCACAAACTACGATTTGGAAATGATGAACGAAATGGGCTACTGCTCCGGCATCGAAAACTATTCGCGCCATCTGGCAGGGCGCAAAGCGGGCGAAGCGCCGTTTACGCTGGTAAATTATTTCCCGGATGATTTTTTGCTGGTGGTTGACGAATCGCACGTTACGCTGCCGCAGATACGTGCTATGTACGCCGGTGACCGCTCGCGCAAGGAAATGCTTGTGGAGCATGGTTTCCGCCTGCCGTCGGCGTTTGATAACCGCCCACTGACTTTTGACGAGTTTCAGTCGCAGATAAAGCAGGCGATTTACGTATCGGCAACGCCTGCCAAGTACGAACTGGAACATGCCGATAAGGTTGTGGAACAGATTATCCGCCCGACAGGGCTTTTGGACCCCAAAATTGAAATACGCCCGATTAAGGGGCAGATTGACGATTTGCTGACGGAAATAAATAAAGTAACCGCCGCCGGTGAGCGCACGCTGGTAACAACGCTTACCAAGCGCATGGCGGAGGATTTGACGGATTACTTAAAAACTGCCGGTGTACGTGTGCGTTACCTGCATTCGGAAATTGCCACGATTGAGCGCGGTGCGATTATTGACGACCTGCGCAGCGGCAAGTTTGACGTGCTGGTAGGCATTAACCTTCTGCGCGAAGGGCTTGACTTGCCGGAAGTTTCGCTGATAGCTATTCTGGATGCCGATAAGGAAGGCTTCCTGCGCAGTGATACTTCCATGATTCAGACTATCGGGCGTGCGGCCCGCAACGAGCACGGGCGCGTAATTATGTACGCCGACCGCATAACGGATTCGATGCAGCGCGCCATTGACGAAACAGAACGCCGCCGCGAAAAACAGGCGGCTTACAATAAAGAACACGGCATTACGCCGAAAACGGTTTACAAAGAGCAGCGCCAGCTGATTAAGCTGACCAAGGTTGCCGAAGAAACCGGCATTGATGATTACAGCGAAAAGGCACTGAAAAAACGCAGCATTAAAGAAATTGAAAAACTGGCGCGCACGCTGGAAAAAGAAATGACGGAAGCCGCCAAAGCGCTTGACTTTGAACGCGCCGCCGAACTGCGCGACCGTTTGATTGTAACCAAAGGGCTGCTGGGCGAAAAATTAGTGCCTAAGAAACGTAAAAAATAGAGGAAAACATGAAAGACCAGGTTATTGTAAAAGGAGCAAGACAGCATAATTTAAAAAATATTACCGTGGAAATACCGCGCGACAAACTGGTGGTAATTACGGGTTTAAGCGGCAGCGGCAAATCGTCGCTGGCGTTTGATACTATTTATGCCGAAGGGCAGCGCCGCTATGTGGAATCGCTTTCGGCTTATGCCCGCCAGTTTTTGGGGCAGATGGACAAGCCTGATGTTGATTATATTGAAGGACTTAGTCCGGCTATTTCCATCGACCAGAAAACAACCAGCCGCAACCCGCGTTCTACCGTTGGCACCGTTACGGAAATTTACGATTATTTAAGGCTGCTGTTTGCGCGTATCGGCGAGCCGCACTGTCCTAAATGCGGCAAATTGATTGAACGCCAGACCGTGCAGCAGATTGTTGACCATGTACTGGCCATGCCGCAGGGAACAAGGTTTATGGTAATGGCGCCGCTGGTGCGCGGGCGCAAGGGCGAACATGCCAAAATCATGGACCAGATGCGCAAAGCAGGTTACGTGCGCATATTTGTTGACGGTGAAGTGCGCACTCTTGATGAAGAAATTAAGTTGGAAAAAAATAAAAAGCACAGCCTGTCCGTCGTTATCGACCGCCTTGCTGTGCGCGACGGCATTACCCAGCGCCTTACAGATTCCGTGGAAACGGCGCTGAAGCTGGCGGAAGGGCTTGTTGAAATTAACGTTATCGGCGGCGAAACGCAGATGTACAGCGAAAATTTTGCGTGCAGCGACTGCGGCATCAGCCTGCCGGAAATTGAGCCTCGCCTGTTTTCGTTTAATAACCCCATGGGTGCCTGCCCGGCCTGTACCGGCCTTGGCATGAATATGGAACTGGATAAATCGCTGATTATTCCGGACGGCAGCAAAACCTTTGCCGAAGGCGTTATTGCCGCGCTTTCAACAAACCAGGAAGCCTACCATATGAAGCAGCTGACAGCTGTTTTAAGTTATTACGGTTATTCGCTTGATACCGTATGGAACGATCTGCCCAAAGATATGCAGGAAATTTTGTGGTACGGCAGCGGCGAGCAGAAATTTTCGTTTATGTATGAAAATTTGCAGGGAGAAGTAAAAAAACATACCACGCCGTTTGAAGGCATAATTCCGCTTTTGCGCCGCCGTCACCGCGAGGCGTTCAGCGAGCGCATGCGCCTTGATATTGAAAGCTTTATGACGAGTACGCCCTGCCCGGTGTGCCACGGCGCGCGCTTGAAACCGGAGGTGCTGTCGATACTCGTCGGCGGCAAAAATATTTGTGAAGTTACCGCACTTACCGTGCGTGACGCGATAAACTTTTTTGAAACACTGAACCTTACGGAACGCCAGCAGTTTATTGCCCGCCAGATTTTGAAGGAAATACTGGCGCGCCTGCGCTTTTTAAATGATGTAGGGCTTGATTATTTAACGCTTGACCGTGCTGCCGGTACGTTAAGCGGCGGCGAAGCGCAGCGCATACGCCTTGCCACGCAGATTGGCAGCGGGCTTGTCGGCGTGCTGTACATTCTGGACGAGCCTTCTATCGGCCTGCATCAGCGCGATAACAGCAAACTTCTGGCAACCCTGCAGCACCTGCGCGACTTGGGCAACACGCTGCTGGTGGTTGAACACGACGAAGAAACCATGTATGCCGCAGACCAGATTATTGATATCGGCCCCGGTGCCGGTGAACACGGCGGCAATGTGGTTGCGCAGGGCACGGCAGAAGAAATCAAACTGGTGGAAAACTCCGTTACCGGGCAGTATTTAAGCGGCCGCAAGTTTATACCCGTGCCGAAAAAACGCCGTGAGTGCGACGGGCGTTATATAGAAATTATCGGCGCTAAAGCCAATAACCTTAAAAATATAGATGTAAAAATTCCGCTAGGCGTGTTTACCGTTGTTACCGGTGTCAGCGGCAGCGGCAAATCTACGCTGATTAACGATATTTTGTACAACGCGCTGGCGGCAAAACTGCACGGTGCGCGTCTGCGCCCTTCGGAACATAAGGAAATCCGCGGGCTGGAAAATATAGACAAAATTATTAACATCGACCAGTCGCCGATTGGGCGTACACCGCGCAGCAACCCGGCAACATATACGGGCGTGTTTGATTTTATACGCGAACTGTTCAGCCAGACCAACGAGGCTAAAATGCGCGGCTATAAGCCGGGGCGTTTCAGCTTTAACGTTAAGGGAGGCCGCTGCGAAGCCTGCCGCGGCGACGGTATGAACAAGATTGAAATGAACTTTCTGCCGGATGTGTATGTGCCGTGCGAAGTGTGCCACGGTGCGCGCTATAACCGCGATACGCTGGAAGTGCATTATAAAGGTAAAAGCATTGCCGAAGTGCTGGATATGACGGTAACGGAAGCCTGCGAATTTTTTAAAAACTTACCGCGTATTGCACGCAAGCTGCAGGTGCTGGAAGATGTCGGGCTGGGCTATATCCATTTGGGGCAGGCGGCAACAACTTTAAGCGGCGGCGAAGCACAGCGCGTAAAACTGGCGACGGAATTAAGCCGCCGCAGCACAGGCAAAACGCTGTACATTCTGGACGAACCTACAACCGGACTGCATATTGCCGATGTACACAAGCTGCTGGATGTTTTGCAGCGCCTTGTGGAAGCAGGTGACAGCGTTGTCGTTATCGAGCATAACCTTGATGTTATTAAAACTGCCGATTATTTGATTGACCTCGGCCCAGAAGGCGGCGATAAAGGCGGCACGCTTGTTGCCTGCGGTACGCCGGAAGAACTGGCAAAAGTAAAAAAATCCTACACCGGCCAGTATGTAAAACAGGTTTTAAAACAGGCTAAAGATAACGGGTGGTACCAATGAACGAAAATATAGCCAAAGCATTGGCGGTACTGCCCGATAAGCCCGGCGTATACCTGATGCACGATGAACACGGCAAAGTAATTTATGTCGGCAAGGCCGTTGTGCTTAAAAACCGCGTGCGCAGTTATTTCCGCAATCTGGCATCGCATACGGTTAAGGTTAAAGCGCTGGTAAGCAAAGTTGCGGAAATTGAAACCATTGTTACCGACAGCGAAGTTGAAGCGCTGATTCTTGAGTGCAACCTCATAAAAAAATACCGTCCGCGCTACAACATTATGCTGAAGGACGATAAAACTTACCCGTATCTTAAAGTAACAATGGCGGAGGACTTTCCTCGTATTTACGTTACGCGGCGGCTTATCCGCGACGGCAGCAAATATTACGGCCCTTATGCTGATGCAGGTGCGATGCACGCCACGGTTAAACTTTTGCGGACAATGTTTCCGCTGCGTACCTGCCGCAAAATGAATCAGGAGCGGCCGTGCCTGCAATACCACATTAAACGCTGCCTTGCTCCGTGCGCAGGGCTTGTAAGCAGGGAAGAATACGGGGCAATGATACGCAGCGTATGTATGGTGCTTGACGGGCGTACGAGTGAACTGGAAAAAGACTTAAAGCAGCGTATGCAAAACGCTGCCGAAAATTATGCTTTTGAAGAAGCGGCGCGCCTGCGCGACCAGCTGGCGGCTGTAAAACGTCTGGACGAATCGCAGAAGGCAGTTACCGGCGGCGGTGATATGGATGTAGTCGGTTATGCCAAAGACGATACAGGCATTTGCCTGCAAATATTTTTTGTGCGCAGCGGCAAGCTGATTGGGCGTGAGAATTTCTTTCTGCCCGACGGCGGCGACAGCAGGCAGGAAGTGGTAACGGCGTTTATCAAGCAGTATTATAATGATGCTTCGTTTATACCGCGTGAGATAATTCTGCCGGATTTGCCGGAAGAAGATGAAACTGCGGTGCTTACTACCTGGCTGACGGAAAAAGCCGGGCACAAGGTTGAATTTATCCGCCCGCAGCGAGGAACCAAGCGTGACCTTTTGCAGCTGGCAGATGAAAATGCAGGTAAGCTTCTGGAAGAACGCCTGCGCAAAGGCAAAATCAGCTTAAAAACGGACGAAGAAGCTGCAGAAGAACTGCAAAGGGCACTGAACCTGCCGGACCCGCTGGAACGCATGGACTGCTTTGATATTTCTCATACGCAGGGCTCGGAAACGGTTGCATCCATGGTTGTGTTCCGCAACGGAAAACCGAGCAAAAAAGATTACCGCAAATATAAAATTGTCAGTGCCGAAGGCAAGCCGGACGATTTTAAATCTATGCAGGAGGTTGTGTACCGCCGCTATAAGGATTATGAAGATTTGCCGAGTTTGGTTGTTATTGACGGCGGCAAAGGGCAGCTGAGCAGCGCACTGGAGGTTATCCGCGGGCTGGGGCTGCACGAACTGCCGGTAATAGGCCTTGCCAAGCGCGAGGAAGAAATTTTTACCGAAGGCAGCCACGAAAGCATTATGCTGGACAGGGAATCGGCATCGTTGCATTTAATTCAGCGTATCCGCGACGAAGCGCACCGCTTTGCAATAACCTATCACCGCAAGCTGCGCGGCAAACGCAATCTGCGTTCGGTTTTGGACCATATCGAAGGCATTGGCCCTAAACGGCGGCAGGCTTTGTGGCTTAAATTTAAGTCTATTGATGCCATTAAAGCGGCCAGTGTGGAAGAACTTGCGGATACGGAAAGCATGAACTATCCTGCGGCGCAGAAAATATATGACTTTTTCCGCATGGATTTGCCGGAAAAAGCCGAAGTGTTAAAAAATTGAAATATTTTCAATAATTATTTTCTTTTAGAATAAAGTGTGCTATAATAGGCACATAAGCAGTAACGGCTTGAAAAGATTAAAAATGAAATAAAAGGAGATGGAATTTATGGCAAAATGGGTATGCAATATCTGCGGTTACATTTATGACCCCGAAGTAGGTGACCCTGATAACGGCGTTGCAGCAGGCATCGCTTGGGAAGATGTACCTGAAGACTGGGTTTGCCCCCTTTGCGGCGTAGGCAAAGACCAGTTCAGCGAACAATAAGAAAATAAAAAACAGGCTTCGTACTTTTAATTAAGTATGAGGCCTGTTTTTATTTTCAGGATTAATAAGTTTTTAAAATTAATAAATTTTTGCAGTTTTACTTTTTATAAAAGGTAGTTGTAACGAGATTGCAGAGGCCTGTACTGTGAATTGCCTGCAAAAACTGCGGCGGCTGAAATTTTTACGCTGTAACTGCGAGAGGTCAGCTGCGTAGCCTGACCGGAATCGGAGGAGCCGCAGCATTTTTGTGGTGATGAACAGTACAGACCTCTGCTTTAATTAAAAAGTAAATTACAAAAAAATAATTTTATATCACGCGCAGTTTTTATAATTCCGTGCCGTCTGCCAGATAGATAGTTTTCTCTTTGGCGGCGTTGGCAACTGTTTCGCCGATAAAACCGCGTTTAACCATGGTATCAAGCACTAAATGCTGGCGTTTTTTGCAGCCTTCGGGATTTTCATACGGGTTAAGCGCGGAAGGGGCATACGGCAGCGAAGCGATAACCGCACATTCGGCAAGGTTCATTTCGGCAGGCGTTTTGCCGAAGTAACTGCGTGCAGCGGCAGTGATGCCGGTTGCGCCGTTGCCGAAGTAGGTAGTGTTAAAATACATTTCCAGAATCTGGTCTTTGCTGAATTTATCTTCCAGCATCAGCGAGAACATTACCTCATAAACTTTGCGGCTCATGGTTTGTTCCTGGCTTAAAAACATATTTTTGGCAAGCTGCTGCGTCAGCGTGCTGCCGCCCTGCACAATTTCACCGGCAGAAATATTTACAAATGCCGCACGCAGTATGCCGCCCATATCAACGGCACCGTGGCGGTAAAAATCGTGGTCTTCAATGGCTACCAGTGCCTGCTGCATAGCCGTCGGTATATCGGGCAGTGACGTCCATTCCATACCGGCAGTACGTTCCTTAACCGTATTTTCAATAGTAAAGAGCATAAACATTTTTTGCAGCGGGTCAGGCCAGGTGTCACGCTCCGGCAGATAGGGCAAAATTGTCATCAGCGTGCTTTCTGTCTGCTGATATTCGCTGACAGGGTTTGCCTGTTCCTGCATCTGCGTTGTTTCTGTCTGCTGCGACGGGTGCGTGTCTGTTTCGTAGCCTGCTATATTGGGGTAGTACATAAAAAGGCCTGTTACAGCTGCCAGTATAATTAATAGTTTAATAAATTTTTCCATAATTACCTCACCTGTTTTCTTATATAATATTGTACCAAAATTTGCGCCAAGGTAATATTTAAATTTTATTTTTATTTTTTACCGAAAAAATTTTGAAAAAGGGATACTAAAGTAGTACAATATACATAATAATGGCATAGTGTTTTCTTTTTGCAAAAACTGGAAACAACTGCGAAAAAATTTAAAAACACTATTGATTAATTATACATAATAGTTGTATAATTATAAAATCATAAATTCAAGGGAGGTTCGGTATGAGAGCAAGTGTTATCGGTGCAACCGGGTTTGCAGGTGCTGAGCTTTTAAGGCTCCTGGACGGGCATCCGCAGGCAGAACTGGCTTATATTACTTCTGAAAGCAGTACCGGTGAAGATATAGCCGCAATGTATCCGCATTTGCGCGGAAGAATAGACAAACAGCTTATTTCAATGAATGAGCTGGAAATAATTGCAAAAGGCAGTGATGTAATATTTATCGCGCTTCCGCATGGGCATGCCATGAAGATTGGCAAAATGCTGCGCGGCAGCGGCGTTAAAATAATTGACCTTGGCGGTGATTACCGTTTCAGGGATGTAAAGGTGTTTGAAAAATGGTATAAAGTTCCGCATGCTGACCCTGAAGCAAAAGCTGTTTACGGGTTAACGGAATTGTACCGCAAAGATGTTGCCGGTGCTGAACTGGTGGCAAACCCCGGATGTTATACAACCTGCAGCATTCTGGCTCTGGTGCCTCTGCTGAAAGCAGGTTTAATTGAAACAAAGGGCATTGTTGTTGATGCCAAGTCCGGCACAACAGGAGCCGGGCGTGGGCTTAAACTTGGCAGCCTGTACTGCTCTGTCAACGAAAACTTCCACGCTTACGGCGTGGCGACACATAGGCATACGCCTGAGATTGAGCAGATTTATTCTGAATTTGCAGGCGAAGATGTTGTAATTCAGTTTACTCCTCACCTTCTGCCGGTTGACCGCGGCATTTTGGCAACCTGCTACGCTATGCTTAAACCGGGCGTTACGGATGCCGATATTGAAATTGCTTTTAAAGAAATGTACGGCGGCGAATTTTTTATCCGCCTTTTAGGCAAAGGAGCATGCCCGGAAATTAAAAATATCAGGGCTTCCAATTATGTCGATATAGGCTGGCAGACGGATGCGCGCACCGGCAGAGTGATTGTAATGAGTGCGCTCGATAACCTTGTAAAAGGTGCCGCCGGGCAGGCTGTGCAGAATATGAATGTAATGTTTGGCATTGATGAAACAACAGGGCTGCGCCAGCTGCCCGTATATCCTTAAGGAGGTTGGCTAATGAAAAAGATTGACGGTTGGGTTACAACGCCGCAGGGCTTTTTGGCAGCCGGTGTTAAAGCCGGTATTAAAGCCAGCGGCAACCATGATGTAGCCGTTATTTACAGCACAGTGCCGGCGGCAACCGGCGCCGTGTTTACGCAGAATAAAATGTGTGCGGCACCTGTATTGGTAAGCCGCAAAGTTGCCGCAAAATCTTATGCGCAGGCTATTGTGGTAAACAGCGGCTGCGCTAACGCCTGCACCGGCGAACAGGGCTTAAAAGACGCTGAAGCAATGCAGGCACAGACGGCAGAACTTTTAGACGTTGAAAACGACGCTGTTTATGTTTGCAGCACCGGCGTTATCGGGCACTTTATGCCGATGGATAAACTGGCAAAAGGCATTGCCGACGCTGTTGACGCTATGGATGAAACCGGCGGTGAAAGCTGCGCCATGGCAATCCAGACAACGGATACTTTTATCAAGCATGCGGCTTATGAGTTTGAATTAGGCGGAAAAACCGTTAAAATTGCCGGTATAGCCAAAGGCGCCGGCATGATTCACCCAAATATGGCAACCATGCTTACCTTTTTAACTACCGATGCTGCCGTTGCGCCGGATGTTTTAAAACGCGCTGTTAAGGCTGCTGCGGATAAATCCTTTAATATGGTTGTTGTTGACGGCGATACCAGCACCAATGACAGTATGATTGTACTGGCTAACGGCCTTGCCGAAAACGAAATTATTGTAAGCGAAGAACATCCGGATTACCCGGCGTTTTTTGAAGCCTTGCTGGCATGTGCGCAGGACCTTGCCAAAATGATTGCGCGTGACGGCGAAGGCGCTACCAAATTTTTGGAAGTAAACGTTGCCGGTGCTGCAACCTGGGCAGAAGCCAAAACGGCTGCTATGGCCATTGCCAAATCCCCGCTTGTAAAAACGGCATTTTTTGGCAAAGACCCCAACTGGGGACGCATTGTTTGTGCAGCCGGTTACAGCGGCGCGCAGATGGAGCCGGATAAGGTAAATCTTGAAATCGGCGGCGTAAGGCTCGTGGAAAACGGCATGAACTGTAATGTTCCGCTTGAAAGCCTGAAAGACATTATGGAACAGCACGACATCAGCATGAAAATAGACCTTGGCGCAGGCAAAGAAGAAGCTACCGTCTGGACATGTGATTTCAGCTATGAATATGTTAAAATAAACGGTGAATACCACACCTGATATTAAACAACATTTTATTAACGGCTTTTGCCGGATTACAGGAGGAATAATCAATGTTACGTAACGAAGAAATTAAAATTTTGGTGGAAGCACTTCCGTACCTGAGAGATTTTAAAGGCAAGACCGTTGTTGTAAAATATGGCGGCAATGCTATGCTGAATGATGAAATTAAAAATAAAGTGCTGCAGGATATTATTTTCCTGAAATGTGCAGGCCTGCGCCCGATTGTTGTTCACGGCGGCGGCCCTGAAATTACTGCACAGATGGTTAAGGCTGGCAAAAAGACCCAGTTTGTAGGCGGCCTGCGCGTAACTGATGAAGAATCGGTAGGCATTACGGAAATGGCTCTGGTTGGTAAAATTAATACCGACCTTGTTGGTCGTTTGAACCGTTTGGGCGGCAAAGCAGTAGGCCTTAACGGCAAGGACGACAACCTCATTCAGGCAAGAAAACATCTTGCCGACGTTTATGAAAACGGCGAAGTAAACCTGGTTGACATTGGTTATGTAGGCACTGTTGAACACATTAACACCGAACTTTTAAACGTACTTCTGGACAACGACTTTATTCCCGTTATTGCACCGACCGGCGTTGGCGCAACCGGTGAAACTTATAACATCAATGCAGACAGCGTTGCCGGTGAAATTGCAGGCGCATTAAAAGCAGAAAAACTTCTGGTACTTACCGACGTAAAAGGCATTTATGCCGATTACCGCGATGAAAGCACCTTCCTTTCCACTATGACTTTTGAAAAAGCACAGGAACTTATCATTAAAGGCAATATCGACGGCGGCATGATTCCGAAAGTTAAAGCCTGCATTACCGCACTCAGCGGCGGCGCCAAGAAAGCACAGATTATTGACGGCCGTGCCGAACACAGCATTTTGATGGAAGTATTCAGTGATGAAGGCGTAGGCACCGAGGTTGTAAAAACTTTATAATTTTTTCTGAGGGGGCAAAAAGGTGAATAATATAGAAATCAGAGAACAGACAGATAAATATTACCTTCCGGTATTCGGCCGTTATCCGCTGGCGCTTACCCATGGCAAGGGCTGCATGGTTTATGACGCCGACGGCGAAGGCTATCTCGACTTTCTGGCAGGTATTGCCGTTAATTCTTTGGGCTATGCCCATCCGGCGCTTGTTAAGGCAATCAGTGAACAGGCCGGTAAAATTATGCACTGCTCCAACGTATTTTATACGGATGTGCAGGCACGCGCAGTTAAGCTTATCAGCGAAGCAACCGGTTTTGACCGTGTGTTTTTAGCCAACTGCGGTGCGGAAGCCAACGAAGGTGCAATTAAGCTGGCGCGCAAATACGGGCACAGCAAAAACGACGGCAAATACCGCATTATTACAGCTGTTCATTCCTTCCATGGGCGCACTATGATGACGGTAACGGCAACCGGCCAGCCTAAATACCAGCAGGGGTACGAACCGCTGCCGGCAGGTTTTGACTATGTTCCTTACGGCGACCTTGAAGCGTTAAAAGAAGTAATGGACGAAGATGTATGCTGCGTAATGCTTGAGCCTATTCAGGGCGAAGGCGGCGTGCATGTGCCAAGTGACGAATATTTGCAGGGCGCACGCGCTTTGTGCGATAAATATGACGCACTGCTGATTTTTGACGAAATTCAGTCCGGCGTCGGCAGAACCGGCCAGTGGTTTGCTTATATGCATACAGGCATTAAACCGGACGTGCTTACCTTTGCCAAAGGCATTGGCGGCGGCTTCCCGACAGGCGGCTTCTGCGTTGACGAAAAACTGGCGCATGTATTTAAACCTGGCGACCACGGCGGAACCTTCGGCGGCAATGCGCTGGCCTGCGCGGCTATTGAAGCGGCTCTTACAACCATTAAGGAAGAAGGGCTTGTTGAAGCTGCGGCCGAAAAAGGTAAATACTTTATGGGCAAATTGCAGGAGCTTAAGGCAAAATACCCGAAAAAAGTTACTGAAGTACGCGGACGCGGCCTGATTTTGGGCATGGAACTCTGCAAACCGGGCGGAGCAGTTGTGGAACACTGCCTTAAAGACCATGTTATCGTTAACTGCACTGCCGGCAATGTAATACGCCTTGTTCCTCCGCTTATTGTAACGGAAAAGGAAATAGACACGGCTGTTGCTGCTCTTGACGCAGCCCTGGCAGAATTTTAATCGGTTGGTGAGGGTATAAAATGGGTTTAAGAAACAAAGATTTAATTTCTATTCATGATTTGTCTGTTGGTGAAGTAGCCACAATTTTGGACGTTGCCAAAAAATTAAAACGCAAACAAAAAAGAGGAGAGCCGCACAGATATCTGGAAGGCAAAACTCTGGCCATGATTTTTTCCAAAGCTTCCACAAGAACAAGGGTTTCTTTTGAAACCGGTTTCTATCAGCTTGGCGGACATCCTATTTATCTTAATGATTCCGCTTCGCAGATTGGCCGCGGCGAGCCGGTGCGCGATACGGCAAGGGTGCTTTCCCGTTTTGTTGACGGTATTATGATTCGTACATTCTCGCATGATTCCGTTATTGAACTTGCTAAATACGCTACCGTGCCGGTTATTAACGGATTGACCGATTTGCTGCATCCCTGCCAGGCTTTGACCGATATGTTCACCATTATGGAACATAAGGAAATATTAAAAGGACGTAAGCTGGTTTATGTTGGCGACGGCAACAATATGGCACATTCGCTGATGTATGCCTGCGCCAAAGTAGGCATGAATATGGTTTGCGCATCGCCGAAAGGCTACCAGCCCGACCCGGAAATTGTAAGAACCGCGCAGGAAGATGCCGTACTTACCGGCTGCACTATTGAAGTTGATGAAGATTTGTTCCGTGCCGCCAAAGGCGCAGACGTTCTTTACACTGATGTTTGGGCAAGTATGGGACAGGAAGCCGAACAAAGCATCCGTCAGGAAGCGCTTGGCGATTACCAGATTAACAAAGAGCTGCTGAGCGTTGCACGTCCGGACGCTATGGTTCTGCACTGCCTGCCTGCACACCGCGGCGAGGAAATTACCGAAGAAGTGCTGGAAGGGCCGCAGTCCAAAGTGTTTGACCAGGCAGAAAACCGCCTGCATGTGCAGAAAGCCATTATGGCACTTTTGATGACTGATGATATCATCTAATAAAAATACACAAAATATTTATAAAAATACTGGAAATTTTTAAGATTTGTGGTATAATCATATTCGTTATATATTTTTATACATAAAAGCTGTATATTATGCAAACAACAGGAGGCTGTACTTTAATGAAAATTGACAAAAGCAAAATTAAAAAAGTAGTGCTCGCTTATTCCGGCGGCCTTGATACTTCCGTTATTATTCCCTGGCTTAAAGAAAACTACAATAACTGTGAAGTTATTGCCTGCACCGCAGACCTTGGCCAGGGCGACGAACTGAATATCGTTCATGACAAGGCTTTAAAATCCGGCGCAAGCAAATGCTATATTCTTGATTTAAAAGAAGAATTCGTTTCCGATTATGTATGGCCTGTTGTTAAAGCAGGTGCCATTTATGAACAGAAATATCTGCTCGGCACTTCTTTTGCGCGTCCGCTGATTGCAAAAAAACTGGTTGAAATTGCACTTAAAGAAGGCGCAGACGCTGTTGCCCACGGCGCTACCGGCAAAGGCAACGACCAGGTTCGTTTTGAACTCGGCGTTAAAGCTCTTGCTCCGCAGCTGGCTGTTATTGTGCCCTGGCGTGAATGGAACATCCGTTCCCGCGAAGACGCTATCGACTTTGCAGCAGCACATAACATTCCGGTGCCTGTAACCAAAGACCACGATTATTCCATGGACCGCAACATGTGGCATTTAAGCCATGAAGGCTCCGACCTTGAAGACCCCTGGAATGCTCCGAAAGATGAACTCTTTATCGTTACCAGCACTCCGGAAAAAGCTCCCGATAAAGACGAATATGTTGAACTGGAATTTGAAGCAGGCGTACCTGTTGCCGTTAACGGCGAAAAACTTTCTCCGGCAGCACTGCTTGAAAAATTAAACGAAATCGGCATCCGCAACGGCGTTGGCATCTGCGATATGGTTGAAAACCGCCTTGTAGGCATGAAATCCCGCGGTGTATATGAAAACCCGGGCGGTGCAATTATTGTTTACGCACATAAAGAACTTGAAAGACTGTGCCTTGACCGCGCTACCATGCACTACAAAGAAATGATTGCCATTAAATATGCAGAGCTGGTTTATGACGGCATGTGGTTCAGCCCGCTGCGTGAAGCACTGGCAGCATTTGTTGACGAAACCCAGAAAACCGTTACCGGCACCGTTCGCCTGAAACTTTACAAAGGCAATATCATGAGCGCCGGCACTAAATCTCCGTATTCCCTGTACAGCAAGGAATATGTAACATTCGGCGCCGACGAAGTTTACAACCAGGCTGACGCTACCGGTTTCATCACACTGTTCGGCCTGCCGCTGACCGTACGTGCATTGATGAAACAGGGCAAACTTAAATAATGGCTAAGCTTTGGGGCGGAAGATTCAGCAAAAATACCAATGAACTCGTGGACGCATTCAATGCGTCCATTGAGTTTGATAAACGCTTGTACCATGAGGACATCCGCGGCAGTATTGCTCATGCTACAATGCTGGCCAAATGCGGAATCATTCCGAAAGAAGATGCAGAAAAAATTGTTGCCGGATTAAAAGATATTTTAAAAGATATTGAAGCAGGCAATTTTGAATTTGATATTGCACTGGAAGATATTCATATGAATATCGAAGCACGCCTTACAGAACGTATCGGTGCTGCCGGTGCAAGGCTGCACACTGCACGCAGCCGCAATGACCAGGTTGCGCTTGATATGCATATGTATATGAAACGCGAAGTTGTGGAAATTGCAGAACTTTTGGTGCAGTTTGAAGAAGCACTTTTAAGTGTTGCTAAAAAACACGATAAAACCTTAATGCCCGGGTACACGCATTTACAGCGTGCGCAGCCGATTACTTTTGCGCATCATCTGCTGGCATATTTTAACATGTTGCAGCGCGATTTCCGCCGCCTGCTCGGCGTATGGGAAGCTGCGGACATCATGCCGCTCGGCGCCGGCGCCATTGCAGGCACAACTTTTCCGATTGACCGTTTCTTTGTGGCAGAACAGCTGAATTTTGGCAGCGTTTATGCCAACAGTATGGATGCGGTAAGCGACAGGGATTATATTATTGAATTTTTAAGCTTTGCTTCGACGCTGATGATGCACATGAGCCGTTTGAGCGAAGAATTCTGCCTGTGGAGCAGCACGGAATTTGGCTTTATTGAACTTGATGATGCTTTTGCAACAGGTTCTTCCATGATGCCGCAGAAGAAAAACCCGGATATTTCCGAACTTGTGCGCGGCAAAACAGGCCGTGTTTACGGGCATTTAATGGCAATGCTTACTACTGCTAAAGGCCTGCCTTTAACCTACAACAAAGATTTGCAGGAAGATAAGGAAGGTTTCTTTGATGCCATTGACACGCTGAAATTTACGCTTGCCGTTTACAGCGATATGGTTAAAACCATGACCGTTAATGTGGACAGAATGCGTGAAGCTGTAAGCAAGGATTTTTCCAATGCAACTGATTTGGCAGATTACCTTGTGCGCAAAGGCCTGCCTTTCCGCATGGCACACGAAGTTGTCGGCAAATGCGTGGCTTACGCCATTACCGAAGGCAAGTTCCTGCCGGAAATTTCGCTTGATGAATACAAAAAGTTCAGCGATTTGTTTGAAGCAGATTTGCTTGACGCATTAAAACCGGAAAACTGCGTGGCTGCACGTACTTCTTACGGCGGCCCGGCATTTACGGAAAACGACAAACAGTTTGTGCGCGGTGATGAAATTATCGCAGGGCAGAAAGCCAAAGTTGAAGAATTAAAACAAAAATTATAATACAGGCTTAAATAAAAAAGAGGCGGTTCGTTATGAACCGTCTCTTTTGCTGTATAATGATTATAATTTTAAAAGCGTATTTAATTCCTGTACTTTTTGAGCAAATTTTTGCAGGGTTACGGCAACTGGCTGCGGCGTGGTTAAATCTACACCGGCATTTTTTAAAATGTTCAGCGAATAATCACTGCCTCCTGCTTTTAAGAAACCGAGGTATTTTTCAACGGCATTTTCTTTGCCGCTGAGTATTGCTTCGGCGAAAGCTGTTGCGGCGCTGTAACCGGTTGCGTATTTATAAACGTAAAACGGTGTGTAAAAATGCGGAATGCGTGACCATTCGCTGGCAAGTTCTTTATCGGCGGTAAGAGCCGGGCCGTAATAGGTTTTGTTGCTTTCCAGCCAGTAGTTTTCAAGGTTTTCTGCCTGCAGGCTGCGCCCGGCGTTAATTTCTCCGTGAGTGTAAAGTTCAAATTCGGCAAATTGTACCTGGCGGTAAACTGTGGTGCGCACTGCTTCCAGAAACTGGTTGATAAGATAAATTTTTTGCTCGGCGGTAGCGTTGGCAAGTGTATGTTCCAAAAGTAAAATTTCGTTTGTTGTGCTGGCAACTTCGGCACAGAAAATAGAATAGTCACTGTTAGTATAGGTTTGCGCCTGGTTGGCAAGGTAGCTGTGCATGGCGTGGCCCATTTCATGCGCGATAGTGGAAATGCTGTTGTAGCGCGGCTGATAATTTAACAAAACATAAGGATGTACGCCGTAAATACCCCAGGAATAGGCACCGCTGCGTTTGCCTTTGTTTTCGTAAATGTCAATCCAGCGGCTTTTAAAAGCATGCTTTAAAGTGCTGATGTAATCTTCGCCAAGCGGAGCGAGTGCTTCAGCAACACGTTCGCAGGCTTCTTCAAATGTGCAGGCAAAACTTTCTCCGGCAGATGAAAGCGGCATGTATAAGTCGTATGGGTGCAGTTCATCCAACTTCAAGGCAGCTTTTTTTATGGCAATATATTCGTGCAGCGGTTCTAAATTATTATGTACTGTTTCAATTAATTTGTGGTAAAGTTCCGTCGGGATATTATCTTCGGCAAGGCTTGCCGTTAAAGTATCCTCATATTTGTGGGCTGTGGCATAAAAGCGGCTTACGCGGCACTGACCGGTTAAAGTGTTGGCCAGCGTATTGCGGTAGTTATGGTAAGTGCCCATAAGTGTGCGGAAGGAATTTTTGCGCAATGTACGGTCGGCGCTGGTCATGTTCAGCAAATAATTGCCTTCGCTTACATTGGCGGTATTGCCTTTGCCGTCTGTAATGGGCGGAAATTCCATATCGGCGCTGACAAGACTGCGAAAGATAGTAGCGGGCGACGACATGGCAAGGCCTGCCTGCGAAAGCAGTGCTTCCTGCTCCTGCTGCAGCACATGAGGAGCAAGGCGCAGCAGGTTGGCAAGATAAAACTTAAATTCGTTAAAAGAAGGTTCTGCCAGGCAGGACTCTAAATAATCTTTGGAAAGTGAAATTATTTCCGGTTCAACAAACGATACCGCGTTATTAAAATCAGCCAGCAGGCTTTCGGCTTCGCCGGACATGGCCTGTAAAGCCGGGTCGGTATTATCGGCATCAAGCTGTAAGCGTGCATAGGCATAAATTTTGGAAATTTCTTCTGAAAGCTGGGCCTGCTTTTGCAGTGCCTGCAATAAAATTTCCGCATCACCAAGGCGGCCTTTAAATTCTTCAAAACGGCGGAGTTCTGCTTTTAAATTTTGGGCGGCAGCCTGCCAACTTTCTTTGTCTATATACAAATCATCAATTTTCCATTTGTAAATTTCATTTATATCTTTTCTGGCAATGTTGCTGCCGTGCGCGGGAATATTTTGCGTCATATTTTTAATCACTCCTTGCAAAAATTTCAATACTCTATTATTATAGCACAAGACGATATATTAAAGTTAGAGGCGGTAAACATGAAAATAATTTTAACGGCAATCGGAAGCAAATACATACATACGGCATTGGGTCTGCGCAGTATCCGCGCATATGCAAAGGCGCACGGAATTGAAACGGAACTTATTGAAGATACTGTGCAGACGCCGCTGTTGGCAGTGCTGGCTGAAATAACCGGAAAAGAGCCTGATGTCGTAGGGCTTTCGGTGCATATCTGGAATAAAAATTATGTTTACAGCCTTATCAGGCTTTTGCGCAAAGTAATGCCGCAGCTTAAAATAATTGCCGGCGGGCCGGAAGTTTCGTTTGAGCCGGAACGCATTTTTAATGAATGTCCGCAGATTGATTATATTGTAATGGGCGAGGGCGAAGAAGTTTTTGTGAGCCTTATAAATGCCTTGCAGCAAAACAGCGAGCCGCCTGCACATGTTGCCTTTAAAAAGGATGGGCGCGTTATCAGCAGCGGCGGCACGGCCGTGGTTGCCGATTTGGATGTGCTTGAATTTGCTTATCCTGATTTAACGGATGTTGTTGCAGGCAAAAAAATAATTTATTACGAAAGCACGCGCGGGTGCCCCTTTAACTGTTCGTACTGCTTATCGGGAATATCGCGCAATGTGCGCAAAAGAGGCCTTGTCAAAGTTTACGCTGATTTGGACAGGATGATTGCCGCAGGCGTGGCTTTGGTTAAATTTGTAGACCGCACGTATAATCTTGACGAAAATTATTATTTGCCGATAATGCAGCATTTGGCAGATGCAGAAACCGATGCAACTTTTCATTTTGAAATAAAGGCCGATTTGCTGACTGAAAATGTGCTTAACTTTTTAAAAACAGTTCCAAAAGGACGTTTTCAGTTTGAAATAGGCGTGCAGACAACCAACGCAGCAACTCTTAAAGCCATTAACAGGCGCGATAATTGGGAAAAGCTTACAGCCAATGTAAAAAGATTGCTGAGCTATGGGAATATTCATCTTCATCTTGATTTAATTGCCGGGCTGCCGTACGAGGGAATGGCGGAATTTGAAAAATCTTTTAATGACGTATATGGCCTGCAGCCGGATATGCTGCAGCTGGGATTTTTAAAAGTGCTTCTGGGTACGGTAATGGAAAAACAGCGCTTTGAGCATGAGCTGCGGTATATGGATGAGCCGCCTTATGAAATACTGTCAACTAAATACATGCCATATTGCGGTTTACGGTTTTTAAAGGTTTTGGAAGATGTTTTTGAACATACTTATAACAGCGGAAGATTTGTATATACGTTAAAATATTTAACGGAAGCAGAGGGGAATGCCTTTGCTTTTTATAAAAAGTTTGCTTTGTGGTGGCAAAAACGCGGAGAATATCCGCTTGGGCATAATGTGCGCGGTGTAAGCAGGCTTTTGTATAAATTTGCCGCTGAATGTTATGCAGAAAAGCTGGCAGATATCTGTGAATTGCTGCGTTTTGATGTTTTAATGTTTCAGCCCGACTGGAAACCGGAGTTTTTAAAATGGCATTCGGAAGAATTAAATGAAAAAAGCATGGCATTCTGGCGCGATGCAGAAAGAGTGCAGCGTTATCTTCCTGATTATAATTTTGCAACGTGGCGGCAGATTCAGAAAAAATATGCCATAGAATATTTTGACATTTCGCCGTTTACTTACGAAAAAACAAGAAAGTATTACCTGTTTATGTATGAAAACGGTGCAGCCAAAACAATAGAATTAAAAGATTTATAAAAATAGCGAAAAAGTAGTTGACAAGAGGATATTAAGATGTTATTATAACTAAGCTGTTTGAAGGAAGCGGCTTGAAAGAAAAGCGAAGAAAAAACTTTTCAAAAAAAGGTAAAAAAGCACTTGACAAACCTTTAAAAGTGTAATAAACTATACAAGTCGCCGGAAAACGGCAGCACCTTGAAAACTGAACAAGAACCAAGAAAAAGCGAATGTGCGGGCGAGTTTGCTTAAAGCGGAAGCAGAAAGCAAATGAGCCAAACAAACAAAATTCTGGATTAAATAATTAAGAGCCAATCGGTTCTTCAATAAGTATATTGGAGAGTTTGATCCTGGCTCAGGACGAACGCTGGCGGCGTGCCTAACACATGCAAGTCGAACGGAAAATTGAGCTTCGGTTCAATTTTTAGTGGCGAACGGGTGAGTAACGCGTAGGCAACCTGCCCTTTAGACGGGGACAACATTCCGAAAGGGATGCTAATACCGGATGTGACGCTCCTATCGCATGAGGGGAGCGTGAAAGATGGCCTCTACATGTAAGCTATCGCTAAAGGATGGGCCTGCGTCTGATTAGCTAGTTGGTAGTGTAACGGACAACCAAGGCGATGATCAGTAGCCGGTCTGAGAGGATGAACGGCCACATTGGGACTGAGACACGGCCCAGACTCCTACGGGAGGCAGCAGTGGGGAATCTTCCGCAATGGGCGAAAGCCTGACGGAGCAACGCCGCGTGAGTGAAGAAGGTCTTCGGATTGTAAAGCTCTGTTGTACATGACGAATGTGCCGGTTGTGAATAATGGCTGGTAATGACGGTAGTGTACGAGGAAGCCACGGCTAACTACGTGCCAGCAGCCGCGGTAATACGTAGGTGGCAAGCGTTGTCCGGAATTATTGGGCGTAAAGAGCATGTAGGCGGCCTATTAAGTCGGGCGTGAAAATGCGGGGCTCAACCCCGTATGGCGCCCGATACTGGTGGGCTTGAGTGCAGGAGAGGAAAGGGGAATTCCCAGTGTAGCGGTGAAATGCGTAGATATTGGGAGGAACACCAGTGGCGAAGGCGGCTTACTGGACGGTGACTGACGTTGAGGCTCGAAAGCGTGGGGAGCAAACAGGATTAGATACCCTGGTAGTCCACGCCGTAAACGATGGGTACTAGGTGTAGGAGGTATCGACCCCTTCTGTGCCGGAGTTAACGCAATAAGTACCCCGCCTGGGGAGTACGGCCGCAAGGTTGAAACTCAAAGGAATTGACGGGGGCCCGCACAAGCGGTGGAGTATGTGGTTTAATTCGACGCAACGCGAAGAACCTTACCAGGGCTTGACATTGAGCGCCATGCTAAGAGATTAGTAGTTCCCTTCGGGGACGTGAAAACAGGTGGTGCATGGCTGTCGTCAGCTCGTGTCGTGAGATGTTGGGTTAAGTCCCGCAACGAGCGCAACCCCTATCCTATGTTACCAGCACGTAAAGGTGGGGACTCATGGGAGACTGCCAGGGACAACCTGGAGGAAGGCGGGGATGACGTCAAGTCATCATGCCCCTTATGTCCTGGGCTACACACGTACTACAATGGTCGGCAACAGAGGGAAGCGAAGCCGCGAGGCAGAGCAAACCCCAGAAACCCGATCCCAGTTCGGATCGCAGGCTGCAACCCGCCTGCGTGAAGTCGGAATCGCTAGTAATCGCAGGTCAGCATACTGCGGTGAATACGTTCCCGGGCCTTGTACACACCGCCCGTCACACCACGAAAGTTGGTAACACCCGAAGCCGGTGAGGTAACCTTTCAGGAGCCAGCCGTCTAAGGTGGGGCCGATGATTGGGGTGAAGTCGTAACAAGGTAGCCGTATCGGAAGGGGCGG
>ENA-ORNG01000812-ORNG01000812.1-human-gut-metagenome-genome-assembly--contig:-NODE-812-length-25352-cov-3.658892_pt1 | contig 25352 bp, 20 predicted proteins | sample MGYA00242113_ERZ509018 | MGnify/ENA primary metagenome ERZ509018 (study PRJEB26280, sample SAMEA2338711) | human gut metagenome | biome: human gut; feature: human-associated habitat; material: faeces... | reverse complement strand
CATGCTGTGGGCGCGCCAGAAGCCGGAGCTTCTGCAGCTTCTGCAGCCGGTGCAGCAGCAACCGGTGCGGCAGCAGTTACGCCGAACTTCTCTTCAATTGCGCTTACCAGGTCGTTCAGTTCCAGAATTGTGGCTTCCTCAAGGTATGCCAGGATGTCCTCATGTGTTAACTTTGCCATGTTCATTTCCTCCTATCAAAGTCTTTTTCTTATTCAGCTGCAGCAGGTTCTGCTGCTCCTTCCTTGCTCTCTGCAACCGCCTTGACAGCGCACGCGAACTTGATGATCGGTGACTGCAGGCAGCCCAGGAACATGGAGATCATGCCTTCCTTGTTCGGCAGGGCGGACAGCTTCTTGATCGTTTCTTCGTCCACAACCTTGCCTTCGACGATACCGCTCTTCAGCACCAGGTTCTCGTGCTTCTTCGCGAATTTCGCGAGCACGCGAGCCGGTGCGGTGGCGTCCTTACCGAATGCGATGGCGTTCGGTCCGACCAGGACCTCTTTCAGTCCGTCGGCGCCGATGCTTTCGACGGCACGCTGAGCCAGTGCGTTCTTGTACACCTTGAACTCAACGTCTTCTGCGCGCAGCTCGCGGCGCAGCTCCGTCATTTCCGCCACTGTCAGACCGCGGTACTCAACGACTACGGTTGACTCGGCATTTTTCATCTTCTCCGCAATTTCAGCGACATACGCCTTCTTTGCTTCGATGATCGCCTGGTTCATTTCCTACACCTCCTGTTTATATGTCCGCAATATACCAAGAGTTATAAAAAGCCCGCAGACCATGACAGTATGCGGGCTGAAAGTTCATAACCATCTTTCTACCTCGGTAACATGATTAAGCATCTCTGCCGTTACTGTCTTTGGTATATTGATAACATCAGTATTTTATCACTGTTTCTGACAATGTCAAACTATTTTTCAACGGAAACATGGATTCCAGGACCCATGGTCGTGCTCAGCACCAGGTTCTTGATGTATGTTCCCTTGACGGCAGCCGGACGTGCCTTGGCGATCGTGCTGTAGATGGCCTTGAAGTTCTCCACCAGCGCCTGATCGTCGAAGCTCGTCTTTCCGATCATCAGGTTGATGTTTCCTTCCTTGTCCACACGGTACTCGACCTTACCCTTCTTGATATCTTCGACAGCCTTGGCGATATCCATCGTTACGGTTCCTGTCTTCGGGTTCGGCATGAGGCCCTTCGGTCCCAGCACACGGCCCAGTCTTCCCAGCTGACCCATCATGTCCGGAGTGGCGACGATCACGTCAAATCCAAACCAGCCCTTCTGGATCTCATCGAGCATTTCCTTGCCGCCGACGAAGTCTGCGCCTGCGTCCTTAGCTTCCTGCTCCTTCGCCCCCTGTGTGATGACCAGCACCTTCTGGGACTTACCTGTTCCATTCGGCAGGACCATCGCACCGCGGATCTGCTGGTCAGCGTGACGCGGATCCACGTTCAGGCGGAATGACACTTCCACGGAAGCGTCGAACTTCGCATAGTTTGTCTGCTTTGCCAGTGCAACTGCTTCTTCGATCGAGTAACTCTTGGAACGATCGACCAGTTTAGCAGCTTCAGCGTACTTCTTTCCTACTTTTGCCATTTCTGTTCACTCGTCCTTTCTTTACCCTTCGAAGCCATCGACCTTGATGCCCATGTTGCGCGCGGTTCCGGCGATGATGCGCATAGCGCCTTCCACGTCATTGGCATTCAGGTCAGGCATCTTGTACTCAGCGATCTCCTTCAGCTGGTCTACAGTGATCGTTCCGGAAATCTCCTTCTGGTCGCTGCTTGCCTTCTGGATCTTGGCAGCCTTCTTCAGCAGAATGGCAGCCGGAGTCGTCTTCAGTACGAAATCAAATGACTTGTCTTCATAAGCCGTGATGATGACCGGTACGAGGTCACCTGCACGGTCCTTGGTCGCATCGTTGAATGCGCTGCAGAACTGCGGCATGTTGATTCCGGCAGAAGCCAGAGCCGGTCCCGGTCTTGCACCTCCGGCCGGGAACTGCAGTTTGCAGACCTTTGCAACTTTTTTACTCACAAGACACACCTCCTATAAATATGTTGTCTCATGCAGTGGTCACGAACGGTTGCTCGTCCTCCCACGCAGCTATGCCTGTATGCACAGCGTTCTTATTTTACCTTGTTTAGCCGTTGAAATCAAGCGGAAATCGCATTTTCCCCGTCATTATTCCGGCGAAGCCTTCAATGTGCCGTTTTCCAGATCTCAAAAAAAAACAGACTGCCCTGACGCAGTCCGTTCAATCGCTCAGCTGATGGCTGTTTTCCAGCAGCATCTCCAATTCGCCGCTTTCCCAGCGCGCGTCCAGGCGCACGCTGATCCAATGCTTCTTATTCATATGATAGGCCGGGAAGATGCGCTGATGATCGACCAGCTCCTGCGCTGCGGCCTTGAGGTTGACGACCTCGCATTCCCCCTCCTCATCGATGAGCAGGCGGCGCTTGGGGATCCGCATGAACATCGCATACCATTTTCCTTTAGCATTGCGCAGCACGCCATAGGAAGGATGCTTCTCCCATAGGTATTCCGCCGAGGTGCCATAGCGCGCATGGGCATATGCCAGCAGCTTTTCCCGCGAAAGCGTCTTTCCGCTCAGCATCTCTTTCCATTCCATGTCATCTTTCCTCGCGCCAGGCATGCCGTTTTGCAGCGATGCCCGATGCATCCGGCAGGATCAGCTGCATCGCCCACGAGAGCCATCGTAACGTCTTCATCTTTTTCGCTCCATTCTATTCGATCCTGAATCGCACCGCATCAAGACCGTCTGTGTCTGATCACCAGCACGCGCAGCAATTCCGCAGCTGCTTCCGTGACCAGAAGATAACCGAGGGAAATGATCATCGCTTTGCCGATGTTCCACAGATCCAAAGCGGACACCGCCGCCAATATCCCGGCGGTGATGAGCAGCGATGAACACAGCGCCAGTCCCGCTTTCCGCGCATTCTCCACGATGCTCAGACTTGTCCGCTCTCTTTGACCAAGGCCATGCAGCCAAAGCAGCTCATCCCGCTTTTGCTCTTCTTTCGCGCGCATCAGCTTGATCATCACAGAGACCCCGAAGGAAAGTGCGAAGATCAACGCGCTGATGAGGGGCAGGCTCTGCTGCAGCATCAGCATGAATTCCTGCTGCTGCAAGGCCTGTTCGTCGCCGACCTGGATGGACACCCCAGGCATCCATCGTCCGATCTCATCTTGCAGCTCGTCCAGATCTGTCCCTTCATCGACGCTCACCATCAGCGACGAACTGCCGGAAACGCCCTGCTCGGCAAGCAAAGCGGCCAGTTCATCCTCAGGGATCTTGACCGTCGTCCCCTGAATGACCTTGGCATGGGAAAGATCCACCGCAGACAATATGTATCGTTCGGCCATTTCCATCTGTATCGTCATTTCCTGCTCGCCTTCCAAGGCAGCCGGGATCTCTATATCGCGGATATGCCGATCCGGGATCACAATCAGATCATCATGGCCCACGACCGAACATTCCCAATATGCGCTGACTTCACCTGCGCCTTCGATATGCTCCAGCAGCTGGATCTGCGCATCCGAGAACAAGGCGGCATTGTTCACAAAGGTGACATCCGGGATCGGCTCTTTGGTATTGCACAGGATCAGATACAGCTCCTCCTGCAGCATGCCGTTCATCGATGTTCATCGACTGAAGCAGCGGGCCGATCACGCTGAGCAGGGTCATGATCAAGACCATCAGCGCGATGCTGACCATCTCGCGCACGCCGCGCGTCCTCCTGGCGCATATGCGGTAAAACACAGGCGATATGGCTTGTTCGCTGAAGGGCGTCTGCAAACATGCCTGCTCCTCGCTGTATCCGCGCACCTGCTCATGCACGAGATGCCTTTGCCGGATGAAGCTGATCTCATCCGCGATCTCATGCACGAGGTCGTCATGCGTCGCGATCACCACGATCTTGCGGCGGGATATCGCTGTTTCTTTCAGCAGTTGCAGGAAGAGACGGGCATTTTCTTTGTCCAATGCCGAGGTCGGCTCATCACAGACGATCAGCTGCGCGCCTTTCTGCAAGACGCTCAGCAGCGCAAAGCGCTGACGCTCTCCCCTGGAAAGCGTTTCGGTCCGTTTGTTCAGATCCATATCGAGGCGGAGCATCCGCATGGTCTGTTCCGCTTCCTGCCTGTCATATGCTCTTCCCGCCAGGGCGCATACGCATTTCAGGTTTTCCTCCAGCGTCAGCCGGGAGTCGATCACTTCCAGATCCTGCATCACATAGCCGATCTGCGCCCTTCTCAGCTGCGCCTTCTTCTCTTCGCGCAAGGCGCTGACCTCTATGCCGTTCCACTCATATACCAGAGACTGCCCGCTGCCGTTCAAGGCGATCTCGTTTAACAGCGTCGTCTTCCCGCTGCCGCTTCTGCCCATGAGCACATGGACGCGCCCTTCGCGCAGGCACAGGCATTCATCCTCCAGAAGCGTCCTGTCCGCAAACTGCAGATGGATATGCTCAAGCCTGATCATTGCTGTCCCTCATCCACTTGATCAGATCCTTTCGATCCAGCGCATGCAGCGTGATCGCCGTGACGATGACGATGCACAGCACGCTCAGCACGAAAAACAAGATGAAATGTATCCAGCTGAACGAGCTGAATGCATACACGGCAGACAGCCAGCCAGGCTGTGACAATGCGCTCATCATGGCATCTCCCTGCCCATCGGCGATCAGAGCGATCAGCAGACCGAACGCATAGATCAGCACAGCGCTCAGCACGGCCAGCATCACTTGAAGCAGTCCATTCCGGTATATCGCACGATGACGGATAGAACGCGCTGTGCCGATCACCCGCAGCAGAAGGTAATCCGCTTTGAATGTCCGCACATAGAATCCCTGCAGGATCGCTCCGCCCAGCACGGCGATCACGATCACGCCCGCCATGAGCGCATAGTAAGCATGCCAGTCCTCATCCAGGCTGTCGTTGATCTGCGCTCTTTCGATGTAATCACATTCTGCCGCGACCGTATCATCGATCTGCTTCAATTCGTCGATCACCGGCAGGACATGCGTGAACTGATCCGCAAAGCCGATCTGCATCCCGGTCTGCAGCGCAGCGACGACGCTGTAGCCTTGGCTGACGGCCTGATCGATGACAAGTTCTCCGCGCTGATATCGCGCTTCCTGTTCCTGGATCAAGGCAGACATCTGCCGCTCGCTCATCAAGATCAGATTATCATGCGCCATGCCCCGGTCACGATCAACGATGCCCAGGACATTCAGCTCCAATGGGACCAGCTCAGTGTAATAGAAGATCGTCGGCGTATCATCGATCGTCTGTGCGCATGCATACGGCACAGCGGCCTCAAGATAAAGCGTGTCTCCTTCTTCGAGCTGATACATATAAGCCATGTCCTCATTGACATATACACCGTTTTCTTCCTGCTTGAACCAGTCTTCTTCATCATAATACGGGATCACGGTGAAATCATGGGAATAGCCTGCAGCCGCAAGCTCATCGCTGAGCGCGCGTTCCTCGATCGGTTGGTCGTCTCTGGCTGCCGAGATGGACATCTCGTTCCAGCTGCCTTCCTTGGATAATCCGTCATTGCCAAAAGTGTAATAGTCATAGACCGCGCTCAAATGATCCACCGCACGGATCTTTTCCTGGATGTCCGCTGAAAACGCCGGGTGATACTGATCCTGCGTCCCGGCTTTCTGCGGATCGTTCCAGATCGTGATCTGCCGATCCGACAGCGTCTGCAGAGAATACCTTCCTGCGGTCAGCGACATCAGGTCGAGCTGCGTGCGGATCACGTTTGCCCCGGCAAAGAAGATCAGCGCGATGATCACCGAGATCAATATTCTTGGAAAAATCCGCTTTCTGCTCGCGAAAAACAGGTGCCGGTCGATATGATCGGCAGATATCGCTTCAGGCGTCTTCTTCTCCGTAACGAGCGGTTCCTCTTCCGTCTGTTTCCGCAGCTGCAATTCGCAATGCGACAGCTGATATACGCGATCTGCCATCTCCGTCACTTCTTCATCATGGGTGACGAGGATGACGGTCTTGCCTTCATCCGCGCATTGCCGCATCAGCCGCCTTACGATGGCCTTGTTCTCCTGATCGAGCGCTGCGGTGATCTCATCCCCAAGGATGATCTCCCGATCTGCGGCCAGCGCGCAGAGCACAGCGAGACGCTGTCTTTCTCCGCCGGAGAGCAGACGGACACACTTCTTTCTTTCCTCGATCAGCCCCGCCATCTGCAGCAATTCCTCTGCCCGCTTGTCCGCATCATCGTCCCGCAGATAAAACTTCAGATTGTCCAAGACCGTATTATGGGCAAACAATAATGCGTGCTGGGTGATATACGACATATGCCGATTGCGGAACCGTTCTTTTTCCGAAGCAGAAAGCTGCAGCAGCTTCCCCTGATGCATATATTCGCAAGTATTTTTCTGATCCAGCATGGCGATCAGATTCAATAAAGCGCTCTTGCCCGTCCCGCTCTCTCCGCAGATCACGGTGATCTGACCATCCCGCGCGCAAAAAGAACCATCTGTGATGCACTGCTTCTGCGCAAAGCCAATGTCGATATGTTTTAACTCGATCATCAGACCTCCCTCCTTTCCCCGTTTCTGCACCATACAGATCGATCAGCTCATCCGATCGATCAATGGTCAAAAGATATCCATGATATGCTCAGCGTCCGGATCATATATATCCTGCAGTGTTCAACATCAAAACGGCCATCGAAATGACAATGACCTGTCTGTATCGCTAAACTATGCATGATATCCGATATATGATGGTTTTCACGCTCATCTAATGATGAGCAGGCACACAAATCGATGAAAGCTTCTATTCAACCTTATCATAACAGCGCCCATTTTTTTGTCAATATATTTTATCGTCCAGCAGTATATACCCGGCGGTATACACTGATTTTCCAAACTAGACTTCTGTTTCTTCCTTTGTGCGTCTAAACTAAGATCAAGAAGAACTGGAGGAGAAGCAAATGAACGATTTTGATCTGAGAAACGATACAAGGCTCTTATTCCGCAACGATCCAACAGCGGATCTGGCCAGGCTCACCGCAGGCAAAAGAGTGCTGTTTGTTTACGGCGGCGGATCCGTCAAAAAGAACGGCTGTTACGAAGAGGTCAAACACGCCGTTGCGCAAGGCGGCGGAACATTGTATGAAGCGGGCAATTCCTCCCGCGAGCGATCAGCGATCGAAGCCGGCATCCACATGGCGTTGGAGAAACAGGTCGAGCTGATCATCGGGGCAGGCGGCGCAAGCGTGATGGACTGTGCGAAGCTCATTGCCTTCGACGCAAAGCACGAAGCAGACTGGTGGGATTATGTAAAAGGGAAAGATCCCTATGGCCTGCAAAAGCTCCCGCTCATCTTGATGCCGACTTATCCGTCCAGCGGCTCAGAATATGGCCTCGGCGCCGCTTCTGTCGACACACCGACAGATGATTTTGGCACCGCGTTCGGCATCGCTGCGGATCATGCGCTCCTTGTGCCGAAATATGCGCTGTCCCTGGGAAAAGAACTGAGCGCGTATACTGGTCTGGTGACGCTGGTCCAGCTTTCCGCATCCGTGATCGGGGACAAAAATCCCATATCCTATGATGCAGGCATCTCTGTCATCCGCAACGTCCTGAACGCGGCGAAACGGCTGATTGAGCAGCCGGACGATCTGGAGGCCAGAAGCGTGATCCTGTACGGCGCATCCATCGCGACATCCGGCAGACTAGGCATAGGAAAAACAGAGAATTACAGTTATGACATTTATGAAGTGGAATTCATTCCAGAAGCCTTGTTCGGCGCGGCTTACCGCAAGAGCCTGACCACACTGTTCCCCCGTTTCTTGAACGCCATGGCCGCATACCATGAAGAAGATATCCGCAAGTATTTCAAAGATGTGTTTGGATATGAGGGAGACATTGCCGAATCTGCGGATAATCTGACCGCGCTGTTCACCGCGCTTGGCGTTGATATGTACTTTGACGACGAAGCAGAGGAAGAACATATCCGGCAGATCGATGTGGACACTGTGCTGTCCATGGACCAGCGCATCGCACTGATCCAGGAATGCATGCGCGATCACGCTGCATAAAATTGATCTGACGCGGCAGAAGATCCCGGCCATCGAATGACTGAATAAGCCAAAAACAGGTACGATCAATGGATCCGTCGATCATACCTGTTTTTTTCATATCATTGCTCATTTCAGCTCTTGCGCGGCCTGATCGTGCGCAAGAAAGATGCCGCATTTCAGTTTTCCTCTTTCCTTTTCTCGATCTCCTGCTGCAGCTGATCGAGGATCGCCTGATCCGCGCATTGCCGGACAAAGGAGATGGTCAGCCGAGCCATCGTCTGCTCATCGATGAACGATGCCATATATTGTTCCTTGCTGATCGTCGGGCTGAACTCCCGCATCAGTGCCTTATTGCGCTGGGAATAGTCGGCGATATGAATATATTCTTTGTTCAAGAGCCGTTTCAGGATGGGAAGGACGGAATTGACCGACAGTTCCGGAATATCCTTCTGGATATCGCATGCCGGCAGCGGCTCATCGTGTTTCCATAAGATCTCCATCACTTCCAGTTCTCTGGGGGTAAGCCTGTTTTTCTTCATGTTGTCACACCTCCATCTGGATATATTTTAATCTGTTTTCATCGATGAATCAACTGATCCAGCGGGACTGATCCGCGCAAAGAAAAAAAAGATGCCGGATCGCTGACCCAGCATCACTTGCCGTTCTTCTTCCGGCATCATTTCCTTGCCTTCATGGCACTGACGATCTGATCGCCCATCTCGCTGCAGGAGAGCTTCGTCATGCCCTCCTCCATGATATCGGCACAGCGGTATCCGGCATTGAGCACATCTTCCACCGCTGCTTCGATGAGCGCTGCTTCCTCATCCAGGTCAAAGGCATAGCGAAGCATCATCGCGGCGGATAAGATCATGCCGGTCGGATTGGCGATGTTCTTGCCGGCGATGTCCGGAGCTGAGCCATGGATCGGCTCATACATGCCGCGTGTGCCCTCGCCCAGCGACGCGCTGGGGATCAGGCCGATGCTGCCGGTGATCATGCTCGCCTCATCGCTCAGGATATCGCCGAACATGTTCTCGGTCACGATGACATCGAACTGCGCGGGATCCTTTACGATCTGCATCGCGGCATTGTCCACGAGCATATCCTGCAGCTGCACATCCGGATATTCCTGTGCGACTTCATGCACGACCTTGCGCCACAGGCGGCTGGTATCGAGCACATTGGCCTTGTCCACGCTAATCACGCGGCCATGCCGCTTGCGAGCCGTCTGGAACGCCGTATGCGCGATACGGCGGATCTCGTGCTCATAATAACACATGTTGTCGCTCGCATACAGTTCGCCATCTCTTTCCTCGGTCTTCTTCTCGCCGAAGTACACGCCGCTGATGAGCTCGCGCACGACCATGAAGTCGATGCCGTTTTCCACCAGCTCCGGCTTCAAAGGCGAAGCATCTTTCAGCTGCGGGAAGATCTTGGCCGGGCGCAGGTTTGCGTATAAGCCGAGTGCCTTGCGCACCGTGAGCAGCGCCTTTTCCGGGCGGATGGCCGGATCTACGCCGTCCCATTTCGGGCCGCCGACCGCGCCGAGCAGCACCGAATCACTGTCTAAGCATTTCTGCAGGCTTTCCTCCGGCAGCGAGGTGCCATACTGATCGATGGCGCAGCCTCCGGCGCAGACCGGAACGATGTTGAAGCGGTGTCCATACAGCTCTTGTACACAGTTCAGCGCTTTCAGCGCTTCCGCCATGATCTCCGGGCCGATGCCGTCGCCCGCGATGATCGCGATGTTCTTTTCCATCTTATTCTCCCTCCTTGCGGATGGCATTCATCAATCCATTGTTCTTCATGATATTCTGGATGAACGGCGGGAATGGCGCCGCCTGATAGCTTTCATTCCTGGTGAGGTTATGGATCACGCCGCTGTCAAAGTCGATCTCGATCTCATCGCCAGCCTGGATCGAATCACTGGCCTGCTCACATTCGAGGATCGGCAGACCGATGTTGATCGCGTTGCGATAGAAGATACGGGCAAAGGATTTGGCGATGACGCAGCTGATGCCGCTTTCCTTGATGGCGATCGGCGCATGCTCACGGGATGATCCGCACCCGAAGTTCCATCCGGCCACCATGACGTCTCCCGGCTTCACCTTATTCACAAAGTCCGCATCGATGTCGCACATGCAATGTGAAGCGAGTTCTTTGGGATCGCTGGTGTTCAGATAACGCGCCGGAATGATGACGTCTGTATCGACATTATCCGGATAAATATGTGTCTGTCCCTGTGCTTTCATCTCATTTCCTCCTTATGCTTCCTGCGGCTGCGCGATCACGCCGGCGATCGCGCTGGCAGCCGCGACGGCCGGGCTGGCCAGATAGACCTCAGAATCCACATGTCCCATGCGGCCGACGAAATTGCGGTTGGTCGTGGCGACACAGCGCTCTCCTTCTGCCAGGATGCCCATGTAGCCACCCAGGCAAGGTCCGCAGGTCGGCGTGGAAACCACGCATCCGGCATCGATGAAGATGTCCATGTAACCACGGTGCACACATTCCTTGTAAATGCTCTGGGTCGCCGGGATGATGATGCAGCGCACCCCTTTGGCGACATGCTTGCCCTCCAGGATACGGGCCGCAGCCGCCATATCGGAAATGCGGCCGTTGGTGCAGGAACCGATGACCACCTGATCGATGCGGATCGGCTCTGCGATCTCATCGACCGTATGCGTGTTTTCCGGCAGATGCGGGAAAGCGACGGTCGGGCGGATCGCGCTGAGATCGATATCATATGTCTTCACATATTCGGCATCCGCATCCGCGTGATATTCCTGATACGGACGGTGCACTCTGTCCTTCACATACGCTCTGGTCACATCATCCACTTCAAAGATGCCGTTTTTCGCGCCGGCCTCGATGGCCATGTTGCAGATGCACAGACGATCATCCATGGTCAGGTTCTTCACCCCTTCACCGGTGAATTCCATGGAGCGATACAACGCGCCGTCCACGCCGATCATGCCGATGATGTGCAGAATGACATCCTTTCCAGACACATTGGGCTGCAGGCTGCCGCTCAGGTTGAAGCGGATCGCCTCGGGGACCTTGAACCAGCATTTGCCCGTCGCCATGCCGGCTGCCATATCGGTGCTGCCTACGCCGGTGGAGAAGGCGCCCAGCGCACCATAGGTGCAAGTGTGGGAATCGGCGCCGATGATGCACTCTCCCGGGCCGACGATGCCTTTTTCCGGAAGCAGGGCATGCTCGATGCCCATCTCGCCGACATCATAGAAATGCTCGATGTGCTTGGCAAATGCGAAAGTGCGGCATGCCTTGCATTGCTGCGCGGCCTTGATGTCCTTATTGGGGGCGAAGTGGTCCATGACCATCGCCACCTTTCCCGGATCAAATACGCGCTTGAATCCATATTTTTCAAACTCGCGGATCGCGACCGGCGAGGTAATGTCGTTGCCCAGCACCATGTCGAGATCAGCCTCGATCAGCTGCCCGGCCTCCACGTGATCCATTCCGGCATGTGCCGCCAGGATCTTCTGCGTCATTGTCATTCCCATGTCGTCTTACCCCTTTCCTTCCTGCGCTCTGCGCTGCTTCAGCGCGCGGTTCAGCGCGGAGAAGAGCGCCAGCACGCTCGATGTGATGATATCCTCATGGATGCCTACGCCCCACTGATCCAGGTTGCGGCAATCCTTGATCTTCACATAAGAGACCGCCTTGGATGTCGAGCCTTTGGTGAGCGAATGTTCCTTATAATCCATGATGTCGAATTTTACGCTGGTGTTGTTGCGCAAAGCGTTGCTCAGCGCATCCAAACGTCCGTTTCCGGTGCCTACTGCATTGATCCGCTGGCCGTCTGCCTCCAGGCGCAGCGTACAGATGAAGTTCTCTCCTTCTCTGGCAAAGTGGAAATCTTCCATGGTAAACGGCGCTTCCACATTGCGGTATTCTTTTTCGAAGAGATCCCTGACTTCGTTGGGGAGCAGCTCCTTGTGCTGTTCATCGCTGATGCCCTTCATGAAATAGCCGATCTCCTCACGCATGTCGATCGGAAGCTCATAGCCATAGTACTCTTCCAGCATATAGGCGACGCCGCCCTTGCCAGACTGCGAATTGATGCGGATGACGTCGGTCTCATACACTCTGCCGACATCGCGCGGGTCGATCGGCAGGTATGGCACGGTCCACTGTTTCTCGTCATGTTCTTCGCGATAGTGCATGCCTTTGGCAATGGCATCCTGATGGGAGCCGCTGAAGGCCGCGAATACAAGCTGTCCGGCATAGGGCTGACGATAGCCGACCTTCATGCGCGTCACTTGTTCATAGACATCGACGATATGCGGCATATCGCTGAAGTCCAGCTGCGGATCCACGCCCATGGAATACATGTTCATCGCCAGGGTGATGATGTCCACATTGCCGGTGCGCTCGCCGTTGCCGAAGAGCGTGCCCTCGATGCGGTCAGCGCCGGCCAGCAGGCCCATCTCGCTGTCGGCCACGCCGCAGCCGCGGTCATTGTGCGGATGCAGGGAGACGATGACGTTTTCGCGGTAGTTCATGTGCTTGCACATATATTCGATCTGGCTGGCATAGACGTGCGGCATGGACATCTCCACCGTCACCGGCAGGTTGATGATCACCTTGTTGTCTGCGCTTGGCTGCCAGACATCGAGCACGGCGTTGCACACTTCCAGGGCATAATCGACTTCCGTGCCGGTAAAGCTCTCTGGAGAGTATTCGAACCGGTATCCTCCGCCGTCGCACTCGCTCAGCTCCTGCAGCAGCTTCGCGCCATCGACTGCGATCTGCTTGATCTCTTCCTTTGATTTGCGGAAGACCTGCTCGCGCTGTGCCTTTGAGGTGGAATTGTACAGGTGCACGATGACATTCTCGCGCTTGGCGCCCTTGACCGCCTCGAATGTCCGCTTGATGATGTGTTCGCGCGCCTGGGTCAGCACCTGCACGGTCACATCATCCGGGATCATATCCTGTTCGATCAATGTGCGCATGAAGTCGAACTCGGTCTGGGAAGCGGCCGGAAAGCCGACCTCGATCTCCTTGAAGCCGACCTTGACGAGCAGCTTGAAAAACTCCAGCTTCTCTTCCAGGCTCATCGGAATGATGAGCGACTGGTTGCCATCGCGCAGATCGACGCTGCACCATACCGGCGCTTTGTCCACATACTCTTTCTTCGTCCATTCCATGCACGGTTCCGGCGGCATGAAATACTGTCTGCTGTACTTTTCAAATCCTTTCATGTAGTCTCCTCCTGTATCCAAACAACAAAAAAGCTTCCATCTTCCTCTGAAGACGAAAGCTGTCACTCCCGCGGTACCACTTCACTTGGTGCAATGCACCCGCTCATTACGTATCACTGTCGAATACGCTCTCACGATAACGGCTGAGAATTCCGATGACACTTACTTGCGGCACGCGTTCAAGTCATAGCTCCCGGGTGAGCTGAAACCGATGCCTGCGCTGCCTCGCACCATACGGCAGCTCTCTGTGCCAGGGGATATCCGTTTCTGATCCCGTTCTTCGCTTTTGTTATTGATTTTAGGATACGCCCCAAAATGAAAATTGTCAACATGCATCCTGATATTTTTCTTGTTTTTTCATGAAAATATTTTCAACGAAAGAGAGACTGTCTGTGCATGTGAACCAGATTCCCTTGTTTTTCTTGTGATTCCCCTTCGCTGGTATTATAATTTCATCAAGACAGAAGTCTGCACACTATCGGGAACAGGAGGAAAGATATGAGCGAATATGTAATCATGACAGACAACATGGGAGATCTTCCCGCTTCATTTTACGAAGAACATCAGATCCCGGTCATGTATCTGAGCTATACGATGGACGGGGAAACTTATGGCGAAGAGCATATGCAGAGCGATGAGGAGTTTTACCGCAAGATGCGTGAAGGATCGCTGCCGACCACCTCGCAGATCAATCCGCAGAACGCAAAGGAACAATTTCTCAAAGTGCTGAATACTGGCAAGGATGTGCTGTGCATCTCTTTTTCCTCAGGGCTCAGCGGCACATATAACAGCTGCGCGCTGGCAGCGGAAGAGCTGCGCGAGGAAGGCTGGCATATCGAGGTCATCGATTCACTGTGTGCTTCGCTGGGACAGGGACTGCTGCTATATAAGGCAGTGGAACAGAAAGAGAAAGGCGCTTCATTTGCAGAAGTACGCGACTGGGTGATGGCCAACCGCCTCAACATCTGCCATGTCGTGCTCGCCGATGACCTTTATCACCTGATGCGAGGCGGACGCGTTTCCCGCTCCACCGCCGTAGTGGGCACGATGCTCTCCATCAAGCCGCTCATCCAGATGAACGATGAAGGAAAGCTGATCCCTACTGGCAAGGCCCATGGCCGCAAGAAGGGCATGAAGGCGCTGATCGACATGATGGACAGACAGATGGGCAGCCGCCGCGAGGAGAATGACATCTTCATGATCTGCCATGCCGACTGCCGCCAAGACGCAGATGCGCTGGCTCAGATGGTCAAAGACAAATTCGGCATCCAGAAATGTCTCATCAACTATATCGGACCGGTCATCGGCTCACACACTGGCCCGGATACGATGGCCTTGTTCTTCCTGGGTGATGCGCGCATGAAATGACCGTGAGGATTTCCATCCGTGGAAATCCTTTTTTTCATGGCTTTTCTTTCCCCTCGTTTCGTTTTATACTGTTATCGCTAAAGGGGATGAATGAAATGACACAGGAAGTACGGGGACTGATGAGCGAGGGGAACATATGGAAACAGCTGATCCTCTTCTCTGTCCCGCTCGTGCTGGGCAATATCTTCCAGCAGCTTTACAATGCGGTCGATTCGATGATCGTCGGCAATTTTGTCGGCAAAGAGGCACTCGCCGCCGTGACCTCAAGTTCACCGATCATCAATCTGCTCATCAGCTTTTTCATGGGGCTTTCGGTCGGGGCCGGCGTGGTGATCGCCCGTTATTTCGGCGCGCGCGATGAGACAGGCCTTTCTGATTCGATCCATACCTCCATGTGCATGATCGTCATCGCCGGCATCGTCATGACCTTTGCCGGCGTATTGCTCACGCCCTTCATCCTGCGTTGGATCGGCGTGCCGGATGATGTCATGGCCGATTCGATCCTGTATCTGCGCATTTACTTCTATGGGATCCTTGGGGTCATGATCTATAACATGGGCAGCGGCGTGCTGCGGGCGCTGGGCGATTCCCGCACCCCGCTGTTCTTCCTCATCCTGTCCTCGCTGATCAACGTCGCGCTGGATTACGGCTTTGTCGTCTGGTTCCATATGGGCATCGCCGGGGTCGCCTGGGCGACGCTCATCGCGCAGGGCATCAGCGCCTTGCTCATCTGGGCACTGATGATGAAGGGAAACGCCTTCTACCAGCTGCGCTTCTCTCAGCTGAAGATCCATGGCCACATCCTGGGCGAAGTGGTGCGGGTCGGCCTGCCCAGCGGGATCCAGAATGCCATCGTCTCGTTTTCCAACCTCATCGTACAAAGCAACATCAACGCCTTCGGCTCAGCGGCCATGGCCGGGTGCGGGGCTTATACGAAGATCGACGGCTTCGCCATCTTGCCGGCAATGAGCTACTCGATGGCCATCACCACCTTCACCGGGCAGAACCTCGGCGCAGGAAAGCCGCAGCGGGTGCGGCAAGGGATGCGGGCATGCCTCATCCTCACGGTGTGCACTTCCCTGCTCATCAGCGCATTGCTCTTCTTGTTCGGCGATGCCGCACTGCGCATCTTTTCCAATGATCCGCAGGTCCTCTTTTATGGGCATACGATGCTGACGCTGCTGGCGCCGGGCTATTTCCTGCTGGCCATCTCCCATGCCGTCAGCGGCGTGCTGCGCGGAGCCAACCGGGCCGCCAGCGCCATGGTCATCATCATCGCCTGCTGGTGCGGTCTGCGCATGGCATGGATCATGCTCACGGTCCCGCTGTTCCACAGCATCGAGACCGTGCTGCTTGGCTGGCCGCTGAGCTGGCTCGTCTCCACGGTCATCTTCATCCTCTATTACCGCAGAGGCAGCTGGCTGCAGGAGAGCTGAGCGATGGACGCAGTGATCTTTGATATGGACGGTATCCTCATCGACAGCGAGCGCATCTACCTGGAACGCACGCTGCGCTTTCTGAAGCAGGAGGGCATCCCGTTTCAGATGGCAGATGTGCTCGCCTTGGCCGGCGGTTCATCCGCCCATGCCGAACGCTTCGTCCGCAAGGTTGCCGGCAGCGATGTGGACATGGCTGACTTTTTCCGCCACATGGATGCCTGCTGCCCGATGCCTGATGCGGCACAGCTCATGTTCCCTCACGAACGCGAGGTCCTCACTTGGCTGGCTGAGCGCTATCCTCTCGCGCTGGCTTCATCCTCGCGAATGGAGAGGATCCAGGAAGTGCTCTCCGCCTGCCGGCTGGATGGCCTGTTCCGCTTCTGCCTCAGCGGGGAGATGTTCACCGAGTCCAAGCCTTCGCCGCAGATCTATCTCACTGCAGCGAAGATGCTGGCGCTTCCGCCGCAAGCGTGCGTGGCCATCGAGGACAGCACCTATGGCATCCTGGCTGCCAAGCGTGCGGGCATGCGCGTGATCGCCAGGAAAGATGAGCGCTTCGGGTTTGACCAGAGCCAGGCAGATGCCTGCTTCAGCGATTACCGCGAACTGCCAGACATCCTCTGCGCCCTGCAGAACAGATGACGGTGCAAGACCGGTCCCCATCCAGCGGGACCGGCTTTTTTTCTGTGATCAGCGGCCAGGATCTGCACACACTAAGCTCAGGCATGCCGCCTTACTTCCTTTTGATGTATTCTTTACGGGCACTTAACATAATGTGATTGTCATCCTGCTATAATGAGCCCGAATGGAGGGAAAATCGTGAACAAAACCAAGAAGGACCGGCTTCTCGCCGGCAGCATGAGCATCATGGTCGCCGCATCTTCATTGATGCCTGCCGCGGCCGTGCATGCGGAAGACACCCAATTATCCAGGATGATCACTCCGGTGATGATCAGCGAGATCGTCGCAGACACGCACCAGAGCGATCAGGTCACCGCTTCAGGCACAGACGCATTTGAATACATCGAACTTTACAATACATCCGATCGTGACATCGAAATGGATGACTTGCTCATCCGCAATGTCAATGGCAGCACCCTGACGGACTGGGAGATTCCCAGCGGCACCGTGATCAAAGCGGGACAGACGCTCGTCGTCTGGGTGACCAATGCGGAGAGCGCCCAGATCACCGAAGCGGATTTCCGCGCATATTATGGCATCGATGACAGCGTACAGATCGTGAAGACCGTTGATTCGGTCAATGGCTTCAGCAATTCCGGTGAACGCTCGATGCAGGTCATCGTACGGGACAGTGAGCAGGTGATCAGCTCCATCACCTATAATGATGGCAGCGAAAAGGCCCAGACCAAAAAGGGCATCAAGTTCGCGTATCAGGATGGCCAGGTGCAGGAGGTCACGCTTTCTTATGATGAAGATCCTACGCCGGGCACGCTGGAAGACACACAGCGTCCGGATGGTCTCTATCAAGTCAGCGAAGCGGGCAATGACGCGCTTTCGCTCAACGCAGAGACCACATTCCGCAAGGGCTCTTCCTATGTGGTGCGCGCCACCGTCGATACCGACAGCGTCATGCTGGAAGCGGAAGCGCTGATCGATGGCCGCAGTTATCCGCTGACTTACGAAGACGGCAGCTTTACGGCAGCCATTCCGGCAGCGGATATCGCGCAGCTGGATTCCTTTGAGCTGCAAGTCCGGCTGAGCGACGGCGTGAATACCTTTATGAGCGAGCCGATGCGTGTCACGGCTCAGGAAGGCAGCGATCCGCTGGCTTATGATTCTCCGCTGCTCATCACCGAACTGGTGCCCAACACCGCCAATGTGGATGGCTCAGATGCTTATGAATTCTTTGAGATCTACAACGCTTCCGATGAGACCATCGACCTGCGGCAGTATCATTTCATTTATGTGAATGGCACCAGAGAGACCGAATGGCAGCTGGCCGATGACATCCAGCTGGAGGCCGGCAAGGTCCTGACGGTCTGGGTGCGCAACGACGCGGTGGAAAACGCGCAGCTCAGCGTGGATGACTTCAACGCCGCCTACGGCACTGACTTGCAGGAAGGCGTCTCGTTGACCACGGTGCGCAGCGATGGCTTGTCCAACAGTGGCAGCCGCGGCATGAAGATCGAATCAGACAGCGGACTGACGCTGTGCGCGGTCAGCTATACGGCCGCTGACAGCAATGGCGGATCGATCAACCAGGATGAAGGCATCTCTTACCGCTATGAGACCTCGCAGGGCAGTGTCCATTATGATGGCACGCCGACCCCGGGCACGCTGGACGAGCTGCAGGTACCAGGGCACTATGCGGCACCTGCTGTCATCGAAGATCCGTTTTTGATGATCGATGCGCCTGCTTCCTTCTCCGCGCTCACGGATTATGAGATCACGATGAGCGAGACGAACCTGGAACGGGTGCTCAGCGCAAGCATCACGCTCATGCAGGGAGAAGAAGCTCTGCGCACCATCTCCATGCGCTATGAGGATGGCGTGCTGAAGGGCACCATTCCATACAGCGATGTCCGCGAAATGGACACCGTATCGTATGTGGTCAATATCACGGATGGCGTCAACACCGCTTCCTATACGGCCAGCAACATCCCGGTGCAGGATGACAGCGTAGACGCTTCCCTGGCGCCGGCATTGGTCGTCAGTGAAGTGATCCCAGATACGTCAAACATGAATGGCGCGGACGCCTATGAGTTCATCGAGATCTATAACAACTCTAACCTGGACATCAACCTGAAAGACTATAAGCTGTATTACAATTATCCTGACAGCGGCAGCGACTCCGTATGGTGGGAAAGCGACGAGGATAAGATCCTGAGATCGCATGAGACACTGGTCTTCTGGATCAAGAATGGCGGCAATGCCTCGCTTACCCGTGATGATTTCAATGCTAAATGGGGCGTGGACCTCACGGCTGATCAGCTGATCGAAATCTCTTGCGACGGCATGGCCAATGGCAGCGCCCGCGGCGTCAAGATCGCCAGCAACGTCGGTGATGTCCTCGACGCTGTCACCTACAACATGGATGGCGCAGACAATACGAACACCGACCGCTCCATCGTTTATCAGAACCGCTATGAGGACGGGTTCGCTTCTGTGATCGCGGATGACGCGCATACGCCGACCCCGGGCAGCGTGGAAGGCGTGCTGCGGCCGGTCTATGCGGCGCAGCTGCCGCAGGATGTCAGCGATGCCGTGCTCACGGATGAGACCCCGGATTCATTTACTGCCGACAGCGAGCTGCGCTTTGCGCTGGAAGCCGTCTCCACGGACACGAGCATCAAGACCGTTTCGCTATATGTCAGAGATGACTTATCCGATGAGTACCTGAAATATAACTTGCAGCGCAATGGCGGCGATGTCTTCAGCTACACGCTGCCGGCCGTCGATCTGTTCGGCAAGACTTCTTATACGTATTATTTTGAGGTGAGCGATGGTTATCGCACATATACGACAGATGTCCGCACGATCTTAAATACCGAAGCGCCTCAGCAGGGTGACCGGCTCAATGTCGCAGACGGTGACCTGCTCAGCGGAAATGTCCAGATCATCGGTACCGGAAATGACCTGCGCATCGATGGAGAAGAGGTCAGCGCTGATGCTGTCGCTTCCATCAGCGGCTCTGCCAAGCTCGCTTTCGATGCCTCTCAGACCGACGTCTTCTTCAAAAACGCCGTATCCATCGGCGATGACCTCATCGGTGTGTTCAATGAGGGCACATATGACAGCTGGGTCACCTATGACTATGATATCGATGCCCGCTATTTCGACGCACAGAGCGGTCAGCTCACGGTTGCTTTCCATGCCGGAAACAAGGCCAATGCGCTGGAGCATGACATCGAGAACAATGATGACTTTGTCTTGAAGAACATCCGCATGATCTTGCCGGACGGCACGAGCCTGCGTCCGGTATCGTATGCCGGCGTGCGCGGCATCGGCGCCATCGAGCATACGGAGGAAAACTGGCATCCGCAGGATCCGCAGCCATTGGAAGACTATGCGCCGGAAACCGAGATCAGCATGGGCGATGGCACAAGCAAGACCGAGATCCTCTATGTGACGTTTGCGATCCCGCAGGATTCCTTCAATGCCTTGCGCTATACGCTGGATACCACTGCGCTGACGGATGGCGCGCATACCATTTCCAGCGCATCGGCATCCGCCACGGTCACGGTAGACAATACCGCGCCGAAGATCACGGCCAATATCGAAGAGGGCGCGCAGATCCGCAATACCCGCATCGAGGCTTCCGCACAGGATGCCATCAGCGAGAATGTGACGCTGCAGGCGGTGCTGGATGGGCAGATCATCTCGCTGCCTTATGCGGTCTCTTCCACCACGCTTGACCCGGGCACGCATACGCTCGTGCTCACTGCTTCGGATGAGGCTGGCAATACCGCCACACAGACGATCACGTTCACGACCCCGCGTGAAAATGCCGATGCAGAAGTCGTGCAGCCTGGCGCAGACACGACCGTCACCAGCGACCCGACCTTCTCGGTCACGGTCAACGATCCGACCGAAGATGTCATGAATGTGACCTTCAAGAAAGGTGAACGGCACACGCTGGATGATGGCAGCATCCAGGTGGCGGAAGGTGTGGCACAGACATCCGGAACGAGCGATCCTGTATTTGACGCAGCCAGCGGCAGCGGTTTCCCCTATCAGACATTCGACATCACCCTCAGCGAGGCGGCGAAAGCCAGCGATACGGTGAAGATCGACTGGAGCGGCGCGTCGAACAATGCCAAGACATTCCTATATGCGCGCAATATCCATACCGGCGCATGGGATCAGCTGGATACACAGATCGAGGCAGACGGCGAAACGACGAAGCTCTCTGCAGAGATCACCCTGGAAAACTATCTCTCTGATGGCAAGGTCAGCGTGATGGTGCAGAATGGTGAGGGCTACACGCCGCCGCAATATGCAGCACAGAACGCACGCATCACGACATCCAATGAAAACGATACCCCGCGTGAGGATTATGACTTCACCTTCGTGGTCGAAAGCGACACGCAGTATTACAACGAAGATTATGAGGGCAATCCGGAACAGGATGTGGATGGAAACTATCAGTATCAGCTGGATATCCACAACTGGGTGCTGGCAAACCGCGAGCGCATGAACATCCAGTACATGTTCCACAACGGCGACATCATCGACGATGAGCATCTGATCCCTGAATGGGAAAACGCCGATGCGGCCTACCGGATGCTCGATGAGGCAGGCCTGCCTTATGGCGTGCTGGCGGGCAATCACGATGTCGGCCACCTCAATGACGACTACACCAACTTCTGGCGATACTTCGGCGAGCAGCGCTACAGCAGCAACCCGTGGTATGGCGGAAGCTATCAGAACAACCGCGGTCATTATGATCTGATCACGGTCGGCGGCATTGACTTCATCATGCTCTACATGGGCTGGGAAATCGGCGATGAGCAGATCGAGTGGATGAACGATGTGCTCGCGCAGTATCCGGAGCGCAAGGCCATCCTGAACTTCCATGAATATCTGCTGGCCAGCGGCGGCATGGGCGAACAGCCGCAGCGCATCTACGATGAGGTCGTTGCCACTAACCCGAACGTCTGCATGGTGCTCTCCGGTCATTACCACAACGCACAGACCCGCATCGATGAGTTTGACGATGACGGCGATGGCGTCAATGACCGCAAGGTGTACCAGATGCTGTTTGATTACCAAGGACTGGCGCAAGGCGGAATGGGCTATATCCGCCTGATGCACTTCGACCTGGAAGGACAGCGGATCATCGTCCGCACGTATTCCCCGAGCCTGGATGACTATGATGCCAAGGACGAAACCGGCATCGGCGATGTGGCTGGCATCAACGGCGAAGAGACGTTTGAGATCCCCTTCAGCGACCTGGGCATCGTCCCGCAGAACAAGGAGCTGCGCACCGACAGCCTGAAGGTCAATGTGTATGGCGATGAGGTCATCGGCAGCGTAAGCGGCGTCAACAGCGGCGAGACCGCATCATTCACGATGGAAAATGCCCTCAACGGCACCTTTGGCTGGTATGCAGAGATCACCGATGAAAACGGCGGCCTGACCCGCACCGATGTGCAGAATGTCACGATCGCCAAAGATGAGACACCGACGATCACCGTACCGCAGGACGCGCAGATCGCACTTGGAGACAGCTTTGACCCGATGCAGGGCGTCAGCGCACATGATTATGCCGGCCGCGACATCACAGAGCGGATAAGCGTCACGGGCAGCGTGGACACCTCAGCCGCAGGCACATATACCCTGACTTACACCGTCAGCGATGAGGAAGGCAACAGCGCCACCGCAGTCCGGGTGATCACGGTCGTCGATGAAGATAAAGACCCCGTTCAGCCAGAACAGCCGTCCGACGGAACCGATGCCGATGATCCGACACATCGTCCGGATCAGGGCAATACTGGCGTCCCGGCACAGCAGGGCACGCTGTTTGCCGGCATGGCGATCGCAGCCGCGGCCGCATTCCTCGCGCTGATGCGCAGAAGGATCAGCACATTGCTGCGCAAATGAAGCACCAAATAAATTTGTGTCAACCCATCCGGTTGGCACTTTTTTTCGTGTACGCCTGATCCCGAGCGTACAAGGGATCCTAAGAAAAAAAGACACCGAAGTGCCTTTTGCGGTCCGTTGGCAAGATGATCGCGGCCAAAGCCTTTTTTGCGCAGTGAACGGCTAACAAAATGATCGAAGCAGCCGGATGACAAATGCGTAGATGATCTCCCGGATGGAATAACGGCCATAGCTGACCTGCGCGGCGGCCATGGCTGCTTTCTGCTTTTCTGTGACCTCTGTATAGGGATATACGCCGAATAAAAACGGAAAGAAAGCATAGAGAAAATCCTGGATGTCTTCCTCTTTCATCGCAGGCATCCAGCTTTGCAGGCAGCGGCCGACCATCGTCATGGAACGGGCATAGACGCGTTTGAAGGCCACCAGGTTCTCCATGCGGCTGTTCCCTTCCATATCATACAAGTTCATCGACATCAGCTTCAGCATGCACCGGCGCCGCTGCAGGGTATCTGCCAGCATGCCAGCCAGCGCATCGACAGAAAGCATGCGCTGCTTTGCCATCTCCTCTTCCAGATCGCTGATCCACGCCTCATATTCCCGCTGCAGCAAAGCCAGGAAGATCTCCTCTTTGGTCTGAAAATAATTATAGATCGACGTGCGTGTAAAGGATGTCCGCTTTCCGATATCTCCGAGCGTGATCTCCTTGAATCCCATGTTCTCATACAGCTGCGCGCAGGCGCTGACGATCTCTTCCTTTCTCGAGGCGATCAGCGCATCAGATCCTTTCGGCATAGCGATTCCTCCTTTCCTGACCATTATAGCCATATTCCGCGAAAGCCGTCAAATGGATCCCGCAGAAAAAAAACGATAAACATCGCTATTTTTCGATATTGATACCAAATCAGCCAAACACGTATTATTCTGCTTGGGACAAATACTGATGGCAAATGAAAAAGGACAAGTTTTATCGGTAGTAAAAATCAAGATTGCTTGAGGGAAATACAGTGGCTTGGCAAAGTATGATTTTGACTGATATCGTTTAACCTTGGATATTTCAGATTTTTCTTACCTGATTTATTAAAACCATATGATTTGCTCAACGATGCGATTTCGTATCTACACTTTAAATATAAAACAGCCAATTGATTCTCCTACGAAAACCAATCGGCTTGTCCATTTTCAGATATGAAGTTTTAATCCTCCAAAAGGAAATCCAATGCTCGGATGATTTTGATCCCGTCTTGTGTCTGTGTCAGATCACACTCCAGAGCAATGACAATTTTTTCGTAACTGTCACGTATCTTGCGCAAGGGTGCAAGTTCCCGTTCTCTTGTTTCTGGTGCATTCATCGTCTCTGTAACCTGGATATATTTTTTCTCATCTGTTTTTGTGGCAATAAAGTCCACTTCCTGATTGTCTATTTTCCCGATGGCTACATCATAGCCCCGGCGCATCAGTTCAAAGAAAATAATATTCTCCAAAATATGTCCGCTGTCTCCCTCCCGGAATCCCAGCAGATAGTTCCGCAGGCCAATATCTACAATGTAATACTTTCCTAATGTGCGTAGATACTCTTTTCCTTTAATGTCGAAACGCTTGATCTCATAAAAGAAATAGGCTTCTGTCAGGGCCTTGATATACGCCTGAATCGTCTGCACCGCTGGCTTCGTTTTTCGATTTCCATTCTTCAGCAGCCCCTCGTTGACCAATGTGTTCCCGATGGATGTAGCTGAAGTATTATTACCGATGTTGTCGGCCAAAAACATAATGATTTTCCGCAGCAGCACAGCATCGGTTATCGTTCGCTGTCCTTTCCGCTTTTCCCGTTCCAATATATCATTGATAACTGCCGCAGAATACACGCCTTCCAGGGCAGCCGTCACCTTATCGACTTCCAAACCAACATCTGCCAGCATAGGCATACCGCCGAACCGTGTATAGGCATCAAAGAGCTCCTTGGCATCATAGACCTCACCATCGTCGTCCATAATACGCTTTTTGACTCCGCCCGCTGGTGACTTCCGCTCCGTTAACTTATAACCATGAAAATCAAGGAACTCTCGGAAGGATAACGGCAGCACCTTGATTTCCACATATCGCCCGGACAAATAGGTGGAAAGCTCAGAAGAGAGCAGGTAGGCATTAGAACCAGTAATATAAATATCACAGTCCAGTTCTACACGAAAGGAATTGATACATTTTTCCCAGGCGTCCACCTCCTGTATCTCATCAAAAAACAGATAAATTTTTCCATCTATCCCGGCTGAACGGCTGCTGATCTCATCGTACAATGCTTTCGCAGTCTGCAGATGCGTATATCTCATATCCTCAAAATTAATAGAAATAAACTGAGATGAACTCACCCCGGAATCTATCAGCTCCTGTTTAATCAGTTCCAGCATTACCGACTTTCCGGAACGGCGGATACCTGTCATGACTTTAATTAGGTCCGTTCCGATAAACGGTCGTATGCGTTTCATATACATTTCGCGTTTCACCATAAATATTATGCCTCCTTTCCTGTCCCTGATAATAGTATAGCACATTTATAATTGATAAATTCATATAAAAATATGTTTTATAAGTTATAACTGATAAAATATCGAATTTCATTTATTTCATCAGTTATATCTTTCAAATGGTTGTATGCACAAAAAGCCGGAA
>ENA-ORNG01000805-ORNG01000805.1-human-gut-metagenome-genome-assembly--contig:-NODE-805-length-25502-cov-4.317051_pt1 | contig 25502 bp, 20 predicted proteins | sample MGYA00242113_ERZ509018 | MGnify/ENA primary metagenome ERZ509018 (study PRJEB26280, sample SAMEA2338711) | human gut metagenome | biome: human gut; feature: human-associated habitat; material: faeces... | reverse complement strand
TCAGGTTTGCGTCCTCCTGGCTGTTCAAGCCCAGCCTGTGCAGATCTGTCTCCTTCGGGCAGATATAACGGATCTCTTCGTGGTTGTTTTCCAGCGACCCTTTCTGTGCGCTCTGCATCGGATCGCAATAGAATATCCTGGTCCTCATGGTGCCGTCATCTCTGCGTTCTATCTCATCAGCCAGGGTGAATTCTGCTCCGCGATCGGTCAATAAGACCTCGGCCTCAGTGTCGAACATCTGCGCGCCAAGGATCTTTTCCAGCAGAAGGATGCCTTCGAGCATGGACCTGGCATCTTTGGTGTCATGGTAGATGATGATCGTGAAGGAATAGCGCATGAACTTGAGGGTCTGCATAAACGGACCTTCAGAGATGTTGTTATAGACCGTGTCCATCTGAACGACCCTGGCATCAGGATGTTCATCGATATAGGCCTGATAATCCTTGTAGAGCCGGCCATTGAGATATTTGCGGTCCTTGCGCTGTTTATAGTGATTTTTGTCCTTCTTTTTGATCTTTCTGGAGACCTGTCTTCTGAGATCCAGCGGACCGAGATCCACGCCGGCGCGCTTGAACGTGCCGTCTTCGATATAGGTGTAGATGGTCTTTTCGGAGATGTCGATCTCAGGATGAGACTGAAGGATGGCGTAAGGGGAAAGGCCCTGCTTGATCAGCGGTCTGATGAGAGAACCGATCTCAATGAGATGAGATTCAGAGATATCGATGCCTTCGCGGGAGGCGGAAAGGGTCTGTCTGTACTGTGCGTCGGCAATGGAAGCATCATAGCGGAAATGATCGAAACGACAGGAACTGACCTTGGCGCAGCCATTGCAGGCACCGGGAGAATGATCCCTTCTGCGACAGGAGAAGGGGATGAAAGCAGAGCAGGAAGGCCTGCAATGGCGGCCGAGCCGGCAATGGCTGTAGTTGGTGCATTCCAGAGTGAGAGGGAACTTGTGAGAGATGTAGCGATGGAGATCGATCTCTCTGCCGACGGTAGATTTGTCCTTACCGATGGTCCTGGCGATAGCGGTCCTGGTAGAGCCGTTAAAGATGCCGGTCTCGATGATCTTGCGTTCATCGAGAGTGATGTGAAGATGCTTATTAGAAGAAGCCATAAAAGATACCTCCGATCAAAGCGAGGCATCCAGGTCTGGACAAAGATAATGATACGCGCAGGAAGAGTAAATGCAACTTGCAGTTCGTGGAGACTAAATGCAATTTCGGCTCACTTAGAGTTGCGTTTACTTTTTCACTTCAGTGACGGTAATTTTCAGATTCCTCATATTGAGATGACAAAGGGTTAGTGGTATGATAGATTCGATTTTTCAGGGATCGCAAGACAGGGGAGCATGATATGAATATTGTAGAGAAATATGGCGGAACGAGCGTCGGAACGATCGAACAGATCACCGCGATCGCGCAGCATGTCAAGGAAATGAAGGAAGAGGGGCATCAGCTGGTCGTCGTGGCCAGCGCGATGGGCAAGACGACCAATCAGTTGATCGCCATGGCCAATCAGATCTCGGACCGGGTCAACAAACGAGAGCTGGACTCGCTGCTTTCCACCGGGGAACAGCGCACGGTCACGCTGCTGGCGATGGCCATCGATGCGCTGGGCATCCCGGCCATATCCTTGACCGGCTATCAGTGCGGCTTCATCACGAGCCATCACCATGCGCATGCGCGGATCAAGGACATCAACATCGATAACCTCAAACGCCATCTCGATGAGGGGAAGGTCGTCGTCGTGGCAGGATTCCAGGGCGCGACGGAAAATGGAGAGATCACGACGCTGGGCCGCGGCGGCAGCGATACGACCGCAGTGGCGCTTGCGGCGAAGCTGGGCTGGGGATGTCACATCTACACCGATGTCAACGGCGTGTATACGATCGATCCCAGGCTGTATCGTCATGCGCGGCTGCTTAAGGAGATCACCTACAATGAGATGATGCAGATGGCATGCCTGGGGGCGGGCGTGCTGGAGACACGCAGCGTAGAGCTGGCCAGCAAATACAATGTCCCGCTGTTTCTGGGACGCGCGCTGGAAAAAGACAAGAGCAGGGGGACATGGATTATGGAACAGACGAGACATCTTGAGGATATGCCGATCACCGGCATCAGCATCAAGGAAGACTATGCGATCATGCGGGTCAATGATCTGCCGACCGACGGCGTGTTCATCGGAAAGCTGTTTCAGCTGATCGCGGAGATGAACATCAACCTGGATACGATCTCTCAGCAGCTCAGCGAGGAAGGAAGGGTGAACTTTTCCTTTTACTGCAGCGAAGAGCAGAGCGATCAGATCTTAGAGAATACGGACCGCTTGGGCAGCGAGTATCCGATCCACCGCATGCTGGGCTTCATCAAGCTCTCGGTCATCGGCGTGGGCATCTCCACACACAGCGGCATCGCGTCCAAGGTGCTCAATACGCTGAATGCCAACGGGATCCGTTATTATATGATCACATCCAGCGAGATCTCCATCTCGCTGACGATCGAGAAAAAAGATAAGGAAAAGGCGGTCGAGGTGCTCGGCAAGGCATTCGACCTGTAAGCGCGGGCAAACGCTGGCCATGCAGGCCGCGGCATGCGCTTGATCCGGAATCAGACAGAACGCACAGGCACAGACGAAGGTCAAGGGATCGCTGTGCGTTTTTTTCGGATACAGGATAAAGGAAAGGCGGGAGATGATGCGCTCACTGTCTCAGGCAGAGCCGGGAAGAAGCTATACCATCAAATGGATATTTGCCTCAGATGAGGCCATGACGTTCATGCAGGAGCATCATATCGAGGAAGGCAGCAGCGTACAGCTGATCCAGCGCTGCATGCACGGCGTCATCATCAAGGTGCAGGGGCACTGTTTCGCCATCGGGGATGAGATCGCGGATCAGATCAAGGTATGATGATCAGACGCTGTGCGCAGGGATGATCGGATGAGGAGGACAAGATGAAAGAAAATCGTTATGACGACCAGGAATTTTTCGACCGATATGCAGAGATGGCGCGTTCTCGCAAAGGCCTGAGCGGCGCTGGGGAATGGCCTGTGCTCAAGGAGATGCTGCCGGATCTGCAAGGCTGCCGCATGCTCGATCTGGGCTGCGGTTATGGCTGGCACTGCCGTTATGCTGTCGATCAGGGCGCCTCTGCCGTGGTCGGCATCGACATCTCCGAACGGATGCTGCAGAAGGCGAAACAGCTGGGCGATGATCCGCGCATCACCTATGTGCGGACAGCCATGGAGGATGTATGCTTTCCGCCTGAAAGCTTCGATGTGGTGATCAGCTCCCTGGCATTTCATTATGTGGAGGGTCTGCAGCCGCTGTTTCGCGCCGTTTTCCGCATGCTCGCTCCTGGTGGGAAGTTTGTCTTCAGCTGTGAGCATCCCCTGTTCACCGCATACGGTTCTCAGGACTGGTATCATGATGAGCAAGGAAACATCCTGCATTTTCCTGTCGATCACTATTTTATGGAAGGGAAGAGAGATGCGCTGTTCCTGGGAGAACAGGTGATCAAATACCATCATACGCTGAGTGCTTATCTGCATGGGCTTCGTCAGGCCGGCTTCAACCTGAATGATGTGCAGGAGCCGATGCCCACGCCGCAGATGATCGCGGAAGACGAAGAGATGCGCAATGAGCTTCGCCGCCCGATGATGCTGATCGTCTCTGCGGAAAAGCCGCGATAAAAAAACTGCCCTGGACCATGGGCGGTCTGATGGGCAGATCCCGGTATCCAAGGCAGTAGTTCAGCAGGCGGGCCGTACGCTTTCGTCCAGCACATCGAGCAGCCGCTGGGTGCTGTCTGCGGTTGACTGATGCATCCCTGCAGCGAGGATGATGCTGATGCGCTGCAGGGTCAGGTCATAGAAATGCTTTTCGCTTTCTGGAAGCTTTCGGCCGGAGGCTTCGGCGCTCATCTTGTCCGCATGCATCGTCTTCAGCAAGGACAGCCATGCGACGATATCGTTCTGCTCCAGGACGCTCTTGCAGCTGCGGGCGATGGCGTTGCGCGTGATCTTCTGCATCGGCAGATCCTGGACGCGGTGGAGCAGGGCCTGGCAGGATGCGCTGTCCGGCAGCTTCTGCAGATGGTCCATCCGGTTTTCGACAGGGACCTGGTACTGACAGTGATCCGATTCCAGAGAGTCCAGCAAGTAGCAGGACCGCCCGTCCACGTTGATGATGCTGCGTATCTTGGCCAGCATCAGACGGTACAATACAGTTTCGTCTTGTTCAAATTTCATGGGAACCTTCTGAAAGAAAAGAGGTGTTTCACGGCGTGCGGCACACGGGTGAAACACTTGCTGTACTTATATTTTATCATGTTCAAAAAAAGCGTGTAAGCATTTTTTTTGCGTCGTCTTGCATGATCTGCACGCTGCACAGGATCATATCGAAGGAAAAAGCAGCTGAGCTTGATCGCAGAGATGATGGCTTTCCGATCTGAAAAAAAGGCCAGAGACCGTGCTGACCGCTCTTGTGAAGCGGGCAGACAAATGATCTCTGGTCTTTCATCGGAAATGAGTCTGATCTGGGAAAATCAAATCAGCTGCTCGATGCATTGGCCGCAGCGAAGGCCGTTGAGCAGTTCTCGGATACAGGCGTCATACAGCGCAAACAGGCGGCGGGCCGCGGAAGGATAGCGATAGACTTTCCAGTATCCCATCATCACGCATTCGCGCTGTTCGATGAATCCTTCCACATCATACAGCGGATAGCCCAGGAAGACGCCGATCTCGTGAGGATAGCCTTCTGCTTCATCCAGCCGGCGGTCCAGATGATCCAGGATCTCGCTCAGGCCAAGCGAAGGATAGCCGTAGCGCTGAAGGAAGACACGGACATCTTCGCGCTGAAGCAGCAAAGACAGCCGGCGCCGGCGATAGACAAATACGGTCACTCGCTCTTTGTTCTGCTGAAACAGCCGCAGACAGATCCCTTTCTTCTCTAACTTTTCATGATAGAGAGCAAGCGTCGCATGAAGATCTTCAAAAGCGTCTTTTTCCACATGGAACATGTTGGATGCCTTGCGGTTCTTCAATACCGGCGCGCAGTGAAGGGCGAGCAGCCGCTCAAACTGGCGTTCGTCTGCACACATGACTTACAGAGAAGCGAGCTTTTCCTTGATGGCCGCAATGTCTTCCGGTGTGCCGGCGTTCTCCACCTTATACAGACATTCGACATCATGCTCTTCCGCGATCTTGTCACCGGCCAGACAGTAGGCTTCTCCATAGCCGGTATCTCCAGAGACGACGACTCCTTTCAGGAACATGGCGTTTCCAGCTAAGAACGCCTCTACCTCTGCGGGCACATCACCATATCCGTCCGTATAAGTGAACAGCACATAGTCTTCCGCAAGCGTCTCGTTTCCGCTGTCGATGCGCACGGATTCCATGTCCAGCTGTGCAACGATAGATTCGACATTTCCCGTTCTTGATGCGTATGCGATCTTCATTCGATTACCTCCTTGGTTAGCTATAACTAACTTATGCATCTAACTTACCATCGATTGCTTGATCCGTCAAGACGCAGACGCCCAAAAAGTTAACATAAGCTAACCAAAAAAAGCAGGATGCCGGAGATTCACTTCAGCGGCACACTGGCATGAATCATGGTATAATATCTGCCTGTGAAGGGGGTAGACATATGAAGATCATGAGAAAATTTATCCGGTATTATCGTCCATACTGGAAAGTATTTCTGTTCGATATGATCTGCGCGATGGGCATCAGCGTCATCGACCTGGCTTTTCCGCAGATCCTGAATTATCTGAATGCCACGCTGTATCTGGAAAGTGCAGAGCAGATCAAAGATGCCATCGTGGTATTGCTGGTGATCCTGCTGGTGATGTATACGGTACGGGCGCTGTGCAAATATTATGTGTCCGCGCAGGGACATATCATGGGTGCCATGATGGAGAGGGACATGCGCAAGGAACTGTTCGATCAGTATGAACGCCTGTCCTTTTCCTATTATGATCGAAACAATACCGGCGAGATGATGAGCAGGCTGGTCAGCGATCTGTTTGATATCTGTGAATTTGCGCACCATGGGCCGGAGAATGTGTTCATCTCATTATTGAAGATCATCGGTTCTTTTATCCTGCTCATGTATATCCATGTGCCGCTGACGATCCTGTTGATGATCGTGACGATAGGCATGCTGCTGTTTTCTCTGCGGCAGAATCGCCGGATGCAGGAGACGTTCATGGAAAACCGCCGCAAGATCGCCGGTGTCAACGCTTCGCTGCAGGATACGCTTGCCGGCATCCGGGTCGTGAAGTCGTTTGCGAATGAACAGATCGAGCAGCAGAAATTCGCCCGCAGCAATGAGCATTATCTGACCAGCAAGATCAATAACTATCATTGCATGGGCCGCTTCCAGGGCGGAAACAACTTCTTTCAGGGACTGCTTTATGTCACGATCCTAGTCGGCGGCGCCTGGTTCATCGCCCAAGGCACACTGGAGCCGGTGGCGTTGGCGACCTATGCGCTGTATATCAATATCTTCGTATCGCCGATCGAAGTGCTCGTCGAATTTACGGAGATGCTGCAGAAAGGATATTCCGGCTTCAAGCGGTTCAATGAAGTCATGGAGACACAGCCGGATATCGTGGATGCGCCAGACAGCGAAGAGCTGCGTGAAGTGAACGGCGTGATCGACTATCAGGATGTCTGCTTCAGCTATACGGAAAATGAGACGGTCCTGGATCATATCAACATCCATATCGATGCCGGCCGTTCCATCGCCCTGGTCGGCCCCAGCGGCGGTGGAAAGACGACGATCTGCTCGCTTCTGCCGCGGTTTTATGATGTGAACAGCGGAAGCATCAAGATCGACGGAAAAGATATCCGCGGACTGACGCTGGAATCGCTGCGGCGTGCCATCGGCATCGTTCAGCAGGATGTCTATCTGTTCGCCGGCACGATCCGGGAAAATATCGCCTATGGCCGGCCAGGTGCAAGCGATGAGGAGATCATCGACGCGGCGAAGAAAGCCAACATCCATGAATTCATCATGTCGCTTCCGGATGGGTACGACACCTATGCTGGAGAGCGCGGCGCACGGCTCAGTGGCGGCCAGAAGCAGCGGATCTCCATTGCCCGCGTCTTCTTGAAGGATCCTAAGATCCTGATCCTGGACGAAGCCACCAGCGCATTGGACAACGAGAGCGAACGGCATATCCAGAAAAGCCTGGAAGAGCTGGCCAAGAACCGGACATGCATCACCATCGCACACCGTCTGTCCACCATCCGCAATGCCGATGAGATCATCGTGATCGGAGAAAACGGCATCGAAGAACGCGGCACACATCAGGAACTGATCGACAAAAACAACATCTACGCCCGATATTACCGGCTCCAGTTCGAGGGGCTGGAAGAGTAAACGGACAGGCACGGCCTCATCAGGCTGTGCCTGTCTTTTACTGAAGCATAGACAATGTATATTTTCATCAAGTATGATTTGTTCTATAATGATTTTAGATATTGTTTACTTGGAGGATCATATGAATAAATTAGTATTGGGATTAGATATCGGTATCACATCAGTCGGATATGGTGTGATAGACATGGAAAGCAATGATTTTGTCGATTATGGAGTAAGGCTGTTTAAAGAAGGAACGGCAGAAGATAATGAGAAAAGGCGAACAGCCAGAAGCAGGAGAAGGCTATTGTCGAGACGCCATACGAGAATAGAAGACATGAAGAAACTGCTGAAACAGTATGGCATCATCGATGAAGATTATCGCCCTATTCCTCATGTCTATGAATTGAGGATGAAAGGGCTGACACAGAAGCTGAGCAATGATGAGCTTGCTTCGGCTATCCTGCATTTGGTCAAACATAGAGGCAGCAGTATCGAAACAGTGGATGACAATGAAGAAGGCGCAAAGGAAACAGAGAAAGCGAAAGAAGTGCTGGGGAAAAATGCGAAGCTGCTGGCAGAAGGAAAGTTTGTCTGCGAAGTGCAATACGCCCGTCTGCAGGAAGGGGGAAGCGTCCGCGGACATGACAATAATTTCAAGACGAAGGATTATGTCGCAGAAGCGGAAGAAATACTGCGGCATCAGGATATCGATGAAACGCTGAAGAAAAAGATCATCCTGATGATCCAGCGAAAAAGAGCGTATTATGAAGGACCGGGAAGCGAAAAATCTCCGACCCCGTATGGGCGCTTTATCTTGGAGGATGGCAAGATCAAGCAGATCGACCTGATCGAAAAGATGATCGGACGCTGCTCTGTCTTTCCTGATGAGCTGCGTGCTCCGAAATTATCGATCAGCGCGGAATTGTTCAATTTTCTCAATGATTTGAACAATCTGACGATAAAAGAAGAAAAGATCACACCGGAACAAAAAGCAGAAGTGCTCCAGCATATCAGCAAAAAGGGAAACATCACCTTTAAGCAGTTGTTGAAAAAATTGAATGTCGATCAGGAAGATGTGCATGGATATCGGATCGATAAAAACGGGAAGCCGCTTCTGACTGAATTTAAAGGATATAAGAAACTGAGATCGATATTTGAAGGAGCAGGGGAGAGCGTATCACTGGAAGACGTTGAATTGCTTGACAAGGTGATGGAGATCGTCACGAAGTGCAAGGGGATCGAAGAGCGGAAACAGGCCTTGCAAAAGCTTGGTTTGACGTCATCGGTGATCGAACTGCTTTCTGAACTGACGGGGATCACAGGGTATCATGCCCTTTCGTTCAAGGCGCTGCGGATGTTGAATCAGGAGATGTACCAGTCCGATCGGAATCAGATGCAGCTTTTGCACGAGATGAAGCTGTTTGATCAGCAGCGCAAATCTCACAAAGGGGAAAAGAACATCACGGCTGATGATGAGGCCATTCTTTCTCCTGTAGCCAGAAGAGCTCAGCATGAAGCGTTTAAAGTGGTCAATCAGCTCCGCCGGATCTATGGTGAATTCGATTCTATCGTGGTGGAGATGACGCGCGAAAAGAATTCCAGCGAACATCGGAAAAATATCCAGGAGAGGCAGAAATATTTCGAAAGCAGAAATAAAAAGGTCGATGAGTTGCTGAGCGATCGAGGTCTGGATCCTGAAAAAGTCAATGGGAAGACAAAGCTGAAGATCCGTTTGTATCAGGAGCAGGATGGCAAGAGCGCTTATACTTTGCAGCCGCTTGATCTTGACCGGATCATCAAAGATCAGACATATACAGAAATCGATCATATCATCCCTGTCTCGATCTCGCTGGATGATTCTCAGAACAATAATGTGCTGATCACACGGACCGAAAACCAATTGAAAGGCAACCTCACGCCGCTGGGCGCTTATCAGAAAGGAAGATTTGCTGGCTTGAACTGTACGATGTCGCATTACATCGAAACCGTAAAAGGGATGAAGAACATCAGCAGCAAAAAGCGCAGAAACCTTTTGTTCAGTGAGGACATCACAAAATACAGCGTCATTCAGCAGTTCATCAACAGAAATCTGGTGGATACCAGCTATGCTTGTCGTGTCGTATTGAATACGTTGAGCGATTATTTCAAAGATAATGGAATAGATACGAAGGTACATACGATAAATGGCCGCTTGACAGATAAATTCCGCCAACAGATCAATCTGCCCAAAGACCGTGATGAAGATTATCTGCATCATGCGATCGATGCGCTGATCGTAGCCTCCATCAAAAAACTCAACCTGTTGAAAGGGTATCTTTCTCAGTTCACCTTGGATGAGATGTATGATGAGAAGACCGGGGAGATAAAAGAAATACCGGGAGAAGAATCATTCTTTGACCCTGCGTATATCAGATACATCAGTGATCTGAAGACGATATACCAGCAAAGCAGCCAGTATTATCGCGGAATCATTGATAGATCGATCATGGCCTATCCGCCGATCAAGATTTCCCATAAGATCAATACGAAACCAAATCGCCAAGTGTCCGATGAAACGATCTACAGTACCCGAGAACTGGATGGCAAGGAGATGATCATTCAGAAATACAAAGATATTTATGATCCTAAATTTAAAGCGCTGACGCAAGATATCTTGAATGGAAAAGCTGAGAAGTATCTGATGGCCAGAAACGACCCGCAAACTTTTGAATCGATCGCTGAGATCATCAGGCATCATTATGAACAGTTTAAAGATTCGAAAGATCATTACAAAATGAAAAGCGGAAAAATAGAGTTAGTTGGTGAAAATCCGCTGACTGCATATAAGGAAGAATTTGGACCGGTTAAAAAGTATTCGAAAAAAGGAAACGGACCGGTGATCACTTCGATGAAATATGCAGATGGAAAGCTGGGCAGTCATATCGACATTAGTCAGAATTACCGATCTGATCATAAACGGGTGATCTTGAAACAAGTCAGTCCGTACCGTACTGATTTTTATCTGTGCAGCGATGGAAAATACCGCTTTGTGACCATACGGTACAAAGATATTTTTTACAAAGCAGAAAAGCAGAAATATGTCATTGACAGAGAGTGGTATCTGCAGGAAAAAGCCCGTAAGAAAATTGACGATAAAGCAAAGTTTGTCTGCTCGCTGCATAGGGATGAACTGATCGGCATCACGAAAAAATACGGAGATAAGTTCATTTATGATGAATCGACAGAAAATGGCGGAGATACGCTTTATCATGATGGGGTTCATCCGGAGATCTTGAAGTTTACTGCGACGAATGATGATGAAACAAATAAGATTGAAGTAAAGCCAATACATACATATTGTAAAGATCGGTTAAAGGTCACTGTAAATACCATTGCCAATCTAAGAAAATTTGCAACTGATGTATTGGGTAATCTGTATGAAGTCAAACAAAATGTCTTGAAAATGGAGTTTGAATAAGGTAAGATAATAGTGGTCATATTCTAGCAAAAAACCACATGACCTAACAAAACAAGGGTTTATCCCGGATTCGGCTCTTCGGAGCCTTTTCTTTTTATATTTACATGGGACATCGGGTCATTTATGTGGAAAAGTGTGAGTATCTTCATCTGTATCTTGATAATCTGAAAGTGGAGATCAAGGGAAATGATATCTTGTTTCCTATTGCAGATATTCAGATACTGGTTATCGATAATTATAAATCAAATATGAGCGTACCTTTGATCAACAAACTGACAGAACACAACGTCTGTACGATTTTATGCGGAGTGGATCATTTGCCTAAGAGCTATATTTTGCCCATGAACGGACATTTTTCGGCCAGTGGCAATATTGAAAAGCAGATAGCGTGGAAGCCCGAACGTAAAGGGGAGCTTCATGCACAAATCGTCAAGCATAAGATCCTAAATCAAATAGAGATTTTAAAGCAAAATGCCAAAAGCAGTGATGTGACGAAAAAACTATATGAATTTTCAGACTCAGTTTCTTTTGATGATAAAACAAATCGTGAAGGCCTTGCCGCAAAGATGTATTTTCGTGAATTATTTGGCGATGATTTTATTCGTTTTGATGAAGATGTCATCAATGCGGGTTTAAATTATGGTTACAGCATATTCCGATCATTGATTACTTCGATCATCGTTGCTAAAGGATATCTTCCCAATCTTGGCATATTCCACAAGGGAAAACAGAATATGTTTAATCTGAGCGATGATGTCATCGAGGTTTTCCGTCCAATAGTGGATCACTATGTATACACCAACATGCGGGAAGATCTGTTTTTTAAGCAGCAGCATAAAGAAAACTTGATCCAATTGACCAACAAAAGAGTAATGATCGATGAGCGAAAACAGACAATCAGCAATGCGATCAATGTGTATTTGGATTCGATCTTCCATTTTCTTGACCATACCGAAGAGAAATTGCTGTTTCCACAGCCTGTGATTTATGATCTATGACTTTATGAGGTTAATACTATTTTTTGATCTCCCAGTAATGACGAAGACCGACAGAAGAAATTATGCATTATTTCGCAAGTATTTGATTCAAAACGGATATATGATGATGCAGTTTTCTGTATATTGCAAGATTTTTGCGAATCGTGATGCTGCAGTAAAACATGCGGCCATGTTGTATCAGAATATTCCGCCAAAAGGACAAATACGTCTTTTGTTGGTAACGGAAAAGCAGTACGCTAAAATAGAGATTATTTCCGGAGGGAAGTCATTGCAGGAGGAAATCGTAAATAGCGAATCTTTCATTAAGATATGAATAAGATGACAGTTTCGGACGGAATGAGAAAATGGGAGTTTTTGATTGATCGGGTCAAGTTTATCGTAGGAAGCAATCAGAAAGAACGTCATCAGATTCATCAAGCGCTTCGTCTTCTGCAAAGCAAAAGTGAAAGTGAATGGCGAAAGGAAACGCATAGCGAAGCCTCTCTTTTGATCGATGATGAACAGCTTGCGTTAAAAAAAGTGAAATTTTTTGAAGTGAACTTGAACTTTTCTATTGTTGAAGATTGTAAGATGACTGCTAAGTCACTGATACAAAGATATTTGGAAATTAAACTAGGCAATTCAGAGATTCAAGAGACCGTAAATACATTGGAAATCCTTTTTCAAGCACTGGCTGAAGAAGTCAGTGATGAAGATGTGATCAAATTGATATTTGATGGCATAAATGGAAGATCATTGCTTAAATTAATGAAACCATATTATATTGAGGAGTATCAGAAAGATGAATTCGATCTTACCTACGATGAACTGATTTTATTACAATTGAAATTGATGCAGTATATAATAGACGCTGAAGTTTCAAAAGAAAAGAATTTAGTGATCATGCAGATTCCAATGCTCACCGAGTCTTTGGTAAAGCAGATTTATAAGATGAGTCATTGTCTGGTTGTTGCTTTTGCGGACGAAATTACTGAGAATATGCATATGGATGATTTATATATTGTGGAGCAGGATAAAGTAGATGCTGCAGATATAGAATCATTGTTTTATGAGATTGAGAATAAAACAGGAAAGCTGTATCCGCTTGAGGAGTTAAAGACTATAATGGAAAAATGTATTCGTGAACAGTACGCTCAACGCACATTTGATTTAATTCATACGATTACTCACACTTCATCAGAATAATTTTCTATCTAAAGTTGCAGGACTAGTCAAATATCAGTAAAAGTGCTATGATATTTGAGGTTTTGTTACCATATGGTTTTTTGCTAGAATATAACTGTAGGTGAATGCGTTCGTTGTCACGTCTTGTTTTGTTACCATATGGTTTTTTGCTAGAATATAACGACAAGATCAGACAGCAGTATGCGGAAGAAGTTTTGTTACCATATGGTTTTTTGCTAGAATATAACACACTGGACTGGGCTGAGCGCATGTGCTCAGTTTTGTTACCATATGGTTTTTTGCTAGAATATAACGGTACGTGACATACTGCACCACTGCCGGCCGTTTTGTTACCATATGGTTTTTTGCTAGAATATAACTGAATTGATCATCTGCAGCCGGCGTTATTAGTTTTGTTACCATATGGTTTTTTGCTAGAATATAACTCATGGCTGGCGCAAGAAGCTTCCGTTACAGTTTTGTTACCATATGGTTTTTTGCTAGAATATAACTATCCTGTCCGTTCTCTTTTTTAACTCTTTGTTTTGTTACCATATGGTTTTTTGCTAGAATATAACTCCGCGTAGGTGAAGCTATTGACCAGCGGCGTTTTGTTACCATATGGTTTTTTGCTAGAATATAACGCGTCGTGCCTAACTCTATCCTTGCAGACAGTTTTGTTACCATATGGTTTTTTGCTAGAATATAACTGAGCGTGAGGGGGCAACCACCGTTTAGCCGTTTTGTTACCATATGGTTTTTTGCTAGAATATAACAAAAGATTGTGCCTATGTTCAAGGATATTTGTTTTGTTACCATATGGTTTTTGCTAGAATATAACTGAGCGTGAGGGGATGACCACCGTTTAGCCGTTTTGTTACCATATGGTTTTTTGCTAGAATATAACGGACAAACCAAGTATTCACGTACGAGTTGGGTTTTGTTACCATATGGTTTTTTGCTAGAATATAACATGAATGGAACACGACCATCCCAGAGCATGGTTTTGTTACCATATGGTTTTTTGCTAGAATATAACTTATTTCTAGGCTTGACCCTGTGGAAGTTAGTTTTGTTACCATATGGTTTTTTGCTAGAATATAACCCGCGCCGTATGCTGTATCACGCATTCCAGAGTTTTGTTACCATATGGTTTTTTGCTAGAATATAACTGATGTCTACTTCTGATTTTCCCGTCTATAGTTTTGTTATCATATGGTTTTTTTGCTGGAATTAGTCATTTTAAATCGTTAAATACGTTGTAAATCGAAGCATCTTAATTATCATGTGATGATGGTTAACGCTCAATGCAGATAGCTCGTATCACATTATGCTGCTTCCCAATATGACGGCTTTTTGATGGCCATATGACGAAAATGTTTATTTTTACATATGTTTTGTGTTTTTTATTATTGAAATTGCGCTTTGAAAATGATATCCTGTAGCTAGAAAGGGCTTTCATTTCGAAAGTGAAGGATGAGAACATGAAAAAGAGAATGAAGAGTGTGCTCTGTGGCGCGCTGGCATTGTCAATGTGCATTCCGATGTCCATGACTGCCATGCATGCAGAGGCGACATCCCGCGTGGATGAGATCTTGGCCGGCATGACGATCGACCAGAAGATCGGTCAGATGATCATGCCTGATTTCCGTAAGTGGCAGGCTGAGGGCGAAGACGCGCAGTCTGACATGACCGTGCTCAACGACGAAGTGGCAGAGATCATCGATCAGTATGATTTCGGCGGTGTCATCCTGTTTGCGGAAAACGTTAAAGAAACAGAACAGACGCTGAAGCTGACGACGGATATGCAGAATGCGGCGATCACCAATGAAGCTGGCAACGGCGACATTCCGTTGCTGATCACGATCGATCAGGAAGGCGGCATCGTCTATCGTCTGGGAAGCGGAACAGCGTTGCCGGGCAATATGGCGATCGGTGCCACCAACAGTGAGGAGGATGCGCGTCTCGCCGGTGAGATCATCGGCCGTGAGCTGAGCGCACTGGGCATCAATGTCAACTTTGCGCCGGTATTTGATACGAACAATAACCCGAACAATCCGGTCATCGGCCTTCGTTCCATTTCCAGTGACCCGCAGCGGGTAGCGCGTCTGGGCGTACCGATGATGCAGGGCATGCAGGAGTATAATATCGCTACTGCAGCGAAACACTTCCCGGGACATGGTGATACGGCTACCGATTCCCATACCGGACTTCCGCTGGTAGACAAGTCTTATGAAGAACTGAAGAACCTGGAACTGATTCCTTTCCAGGCTGCAGTGGATAATGGAGTGGATATGCTGATGACGGCACACATCCAGTACCCGCAGATCGAAAAGGATACAGTGATCTCCAAGGCAGACGGAAGCGAAGTATATGTTCCTGCTACGCTTTCAGACGATATCATTACGGGCGTCGTCCGTGAGGATATGGGCTTTGACGGTGTCGTGGTGACCGATGCCTTGAACATGGATGCGATTTCTACTAATTTTGGCGAATCTGAAGCAGTCATCATGGCGATCCAGGCGGATGTGGATATCTGCCTGATGCCGACCATCCTCAGAAGCAAGGCAGATATGGCGAAGATGGATCAGATCATCGCTGATGTCAAGGCTGCGCTGGAAGATGGCACGATCACTGAAGATATGCTCAACGATTCAGTCAAGCGTATCCTGACGCTGAAAGAAAAGCGCGGCATCCTCGATTACGCATCTGATACGAGAACATGGGAAGAAAAACTGGCCAACGCCAACGAGCAGGTCGGTTCTGACTACAACCGCGATCTGGAACGCGAGATCTCTGCAGACGCAGTGACCGTGGTCAAGAATGACGACATGGTCCTGCCGCTGAATCCGAAAGCAGATGAAAAGGTACTGCTGCTGGGCGCTTATAACAATGAGCTTCCAGGCATGGAGATCGGCATGCGCCGCTTGATCTCAGAAGGCGTCCTGCCGGAGAATGTGCAGTATGAGAGCATCCGTTATAACAGCTCGACGACGATCGACGATCTGAAGAGCGCCATTGATTCTTCAGACTATGTCATCGTTATCTCAGAAGTCGGCAGCGCTTCTCAGCTGCTGATGAGCAGCTGGCTGACCCGCGTACCGACAGAGGTCGTGAACTATGCGAATGAAACAGGCAAAGACTCTGTCGTCATGAGCATTTCCAAGCCATATGATGTCGCAAACTATCCGGATGCCAAGGCCGTTATCGCCGTATATGGCAATAAGGGCATGGATCCGACCGAATCCCTGCGCCCAGATGCTGCGTATGGACCGAATATCCCGGCAGGCATCGATGTCATCTTCCGCGGACATGAAGCAGAAGGCGAATTGCCAGTCGATGTTCCGGTCATCGTCGATCATGTGATGGATACGACGCAGACGGCTTATCCGGTCGGGTATGGACTGGATTACAATGCGCCGGTATCTGGCATCGAAGTCGTTCTTCCGGAATCTGCGAAAGCAGGAGAGACCTTTGAGGCAGTCGTTGAACTGAAGAACCTCGCTGGTGTGGAAAACGAAGCATATGATGTGCAGATCACTTACGACAGCGAAAAGATGAGCGTCGTTGCCAGCGATGCCTACACGGTAGATGGCAATGTGATCACAGTACATAAGGATGCCGATGATGTCGATCCGATCACGATCTCCTTCAAGGCAGATCAGGCTGCAGAGGATGTTGCGCCGATCACTTCGATCAGCGTGCTCGACAGCAAGGATCGTACCTTCACCCTGGGAGAAGGCGCCTATGCGGATCAGGTAATGGATATTACCGCTGCACAGACCGAAACGCCGGATCAGCCGGATGAACCGGAAAAGGAACCAGGACAGAGCGATGATGCGGACACAGGTCTGAACAAGGATTACACGGCGATGCTGTCGCTGATGGGGGCTTCCCTGACAGCCGGCGCTGTACTGCTGGTGATCCGCAGACGCAGAAGAGCATAAAGGATCGTACGGTCAGGACGATATTCCTGCCATTAGATGAAACAAAACACACGCTGCAGCTGATGCGGCGTGTGTTTGCTGTTTAGAGATGAGATGATGGTGTGGGTCATTTTTGCCCGTGCAAATTACGCGTTTTTTCAGTTGTTAAGCGCATACGCTTTTGGTATGCTTGAATTGATGAGGAGCCGCACAGCTGTGCATTGACCGGCTGATCCTGAGTGGCAAAGCGATGGGAGCGGATCTGAACGCACTCACCATGAAGATGGCAGATCCAGCTGCATCGCGCATGCCGAAAGAAGGACAGCGTCTTTTTGCGTGACCTGTGCGGAACGCGTGTTGCGTCTGCCCGGTAGCGGCGATGGGCTCATCGAGCGAAAAGAGATATAGACATGCCGTATGCAGGCAAAGCGATCTTCGGGCAGGGATGTGATGGCCGAGGTGAGGGAGCGCTGATCAGACAGCAGCGCGCTTCCATGTGCCTGACATCATGTCTGATGATCAGATGAGATATCATGAAGCTGAAAAGAGGATACAGAGAGGATGTGTTGATCATGAACAGCAGCTGGAAGGGCTGGTTTCCGCCCGGGACATTGGAAAAAGGACTGGATCATTATGAGTCCGGAGCCGTGAGCGATCTGAAGACGACAGAATGCGGCTATGAAGCAGTCGTTCTCGGTTCAAGGGAATATCATGTGGAAATCGAGCTGAACGATGGGGAGATCAGCGGGATGTATTGCGATTGTCCTTATGCGGATGACGGCAGCTTCTGCAAACATATGGCAGCTGTCCTTTTTGAGATAGAGGATCAGGAAGAAGACGAGACAGAGGATGAGCGTGAGCCATCTGGAACATACAGCATTTCCCAGGCGGTCGGTGCGCTGCCTGAGGCATATCTGCGCAAATTGGTGATCGAGCTGGCTCAGCATGATGAAGCGCTCAAGGATCAGCTGCTCAGCGAATATGAGGAACGGTGGCAGCATCGCAGGAAGGAAGGCATACGCAGAGAGATCCGCCGCATCATGATGCGTTATGTCGACCCGCAAGAGGGCGTCGCACATGAGAGCTATGTGGAGGCGATGAAGCGGATCTTACGCATACATATGGAAGTGTTGATGGAACGCGGAGATTTTTTGAGCGCGTTCGAACTGGTCTGCGCGGTATTCGTGCAGAGCGGCAATCAGGAGCTCTCTGAGACAGACGGCGTGGAGCTTGCCCGTGTCTGCTGCGCGTGCTGGGAGAAGATCGTGTTCCGCGGCGGCAGCGGGGTCAGGCTGGTGATGAGAGAATGGCTGAGCTTGCATGGAACGGACGGAACGGTCAATGCGCTGTTTGAGGACCATGCTAGGACATTTTATCGCCAGCTGCTTGAGATCGAGGAAGCTCAGGCAGGGTCAGCCGCATGATCTATACGGTGACCGTCGATCCATCGCTGGATCATCATCCGGGTCGATGACTTCGCTGAAGGGACCATCGATCATGCGGTGTCTGAACAAAGGCTTCCGGGCGTAAAGGCATCAATGTATCGATCGTGCTTGCCTATCTTGACCATGAGAATGCCGCGCTTGGCTTTGTGGGCGGATTTACCGGACGAAAGATCGAAGCGTGTCTGAAGCCGATCGGCTGCGCGTGGAGCTTATTCATGTCAGGGGCGGGGATTCCAGGATCGATATCAAGATGAAGTCAGCGAAAGAGACACAGATCAAGCATATCCGCGATAGTGAGCCGGATCGGCTGTTCATGTGCCTGGATCATCTGCAGGATGGTGATATGCTGGTGATCTCTGGCTGTGTCCCTGCTTCGCTTTCCGCCGATCTGCATGAGCGGATCATGAAGCGGGTGCAGGGAAAAGCGATCCGGATCATCGTGAATGCCGCCGGAGAGCTGCTGAACAGGGGGCTGAAGCACCGTCCGTTCCTGATCAAACCGAATCATCACGAGCTGGACGATCTGTTCGGCGTACGGATCGATGCGCTCCAGGATGCTTTCCCTTATGCCCGTCAGCTGCAGGCGATGGGCGCGCAGAATGTCCTGGTTTCCATGGGCGCATCCGGCGCTTTGCTGATCGGGGAAGACGGCCGTGAATACGTCTGTGCCGCTGCGCAGGGCGAACCGGTCAATACGCTCGGGGCAGGCGATTCCAGGGCGGTCGGCAGTGCCGGCGCGTTTTCAGAAACGCTGGCAGAAGCTGCCGGAGTGTCTGCCCTGCTCGCTGAACTGAATGAAGAGAAAAGAGATCCGTGGGGCTCCCCTGCAGATCTCTTTGTGTCTATTTGCGCTGCGCCAGCGTGTCTTGCAATGAGCGGCGGATATGCCCTTGTCTGCCGATGACGGTCTGCGCATGATCCAGCGCGCTGCGCACGGCTTCTTCGCAGGCTTCGATCCCGGCGCGGAACACCTCATCCATGTGGTCTTCATGCAGGACGTTCATGGTGCGGAAGGCTTGTGTGGAAAGGTGCGGGATCGGGTTTGCAGTGGAAAAGGCGATGACGACATCGCCGCTGCCGTTTCCCAGATAGCTTCCGGTCCGGGCGAGCGCGGCAGGCATGCGCCGGCACAGCCGCTTGAGCTGACGAGATTCCAGCGGGATGTCCGTCGCCAGCACGATAATGATCGAGCCTTGTTCACGGCCTTGCCGTTGAGCCTGGGAGAAATCTGCTCTGGCATGGATGAAGTCCGCTTTCTGACCGAAATTGGCAAGCACCAGCGCGCCGAGCGTGAATGCCTGTTTGTCCAGTTCCACGATGCGGGAAGCAGAGCCGATCCCGCCTTTCATCTCAAAACAGCTCATGCCTCTTCCTGCCCCGACCGCGCCCAGTTCGAATGCTTCGCTGGCATTTTCGATGGCCTGCCACACATCCTGCTCCGTGATGGCGCATGCGCGGATGTCATTGAGGTAAGCATCATTGCATTCGGTGACCACGACATTGACCGTCCCGCTTATCGTGCCGATCTCCGGGTGTTCCTTCAACATATATTTGACCAGCGCCTGCTGCACCGTGCCTACGCTCAATGTGTTGGTCATGGCGATAGGGCTTTCCAGCGTGCCCAGCTCTTCGATCTGCAGCAGGCCTGTCGATTTGGCAAAGCCATTGATCACATGGCAGGCCGCGGGCAGCTTGCTGCGGAAGATGGAGCCGGGACATGGCATCACCACACTGACGCCGGTCTGGATGTCTTCACTGCTGATGGTGGTGTGTCCGACCCGTACGCCGGGCACATCGCTGATGAGATTTCGCTTTCCTGTTTTCATGCTGTGTCCTACCTGGTATATCGCAAATGCCTCGTCTGTCGGCCATCGCGATATCCCTTTTCCTTTCTTCGATCTGTATAGTGTAAGCATAACAGAAAACCGGCTTGAAGAGAATGCGTGAGCAGGCTGTTGGACAAAAAGCGCTCAGTGTGGTTCCTTGATTTTCGTTGTGTCATCTTATATGATTATGCTGTTGAACATGAGGGCGATATGGAAACGGCTGACTTTTGCGCATGCCATCCAGCGCCTGAGCAGTGACTATGGAGGTGGGCAGTATGTCTGAAACAAAACAAACCGCACTCATCTTGGAAGGCGGCGCACTTCGCGGTGTATATACCAGCGGCGTGCTTGATGTGCTGATGCTGCATCATGTGAAGATCCCCAATGTCGTGGGGATCTCTGCCGGTTCCCTGAACGGCCTGTTCTATGTGTCTGGCCAGATCGGAAACGCGGCAGAGCTTAATCTGAATTATGTCCGGGATTCGCGGTATATGGGATTCTCCAATCTGGCGAAGGAACGGAATTTCTTCAACTTTGACTTTGTGTTCCGGGATATCTTTCATGATCTCATTCCATTTGATTTTGCGGCGTTTCATGATTCTGACATCCGGTTCTGGGCCGGTGTGACCGATTGCGAAAGCGGGGGTATCCGCTTTATCGAGAAGAGCGAATACGATGATTTCCTGAAAGTCTGCCGCGCCAGCAGCAGCATTCCGGTGATGAATACGCCAGTGGAGATCGAAGGCAGGGAGTATGTCGACGGCGGGATCGCCTGTGCCGTGCCGCTGTTTGAGGATATCCCATGTGAGAGCGACCGCCTTGTCTTGGTGCTGACGCGCCACAAGGGATATCGGAAGAAGCCTGTGCCGGAGACGGTGCAGCGGATCTATCGGCGTCATTTCCGAAATGCGCCGGGGCTGGTGGACCGTCTGGTGACCGCGCCGCAGCGCTACAATGAGCGGATGGACAAGATCGACGCCCTGGAGGAAGAAGGCAAGGCATTCGTCATCCGTCCTCGCAAGCCGGTGACCGTATCCCGCATCGAGAAAGATGTGGAAAAGCTGAGCGCATTGTATCATGAGGGCCGAAGAGACGCGGAGTTCGCCTACCAGGACCTGCTGGCATTTTTGGGCTGATCTGCGCTTTTCCTGCGGCTCGTGACAGGTTTTGCCTTTTTTCCATGCGATCCATGATACAATCAGAGAGAGGACGGTGATCGGATGAAGAAGCTGTATCTGTTGCTGCTGGCCATGCTGCTGAGCGGCTGCTCCTTGCTGGATGTGCTGAATGAGCCGGCAGTGGATCTGAACGACGACAGCGTGACGGCAGAATTTACCCCTTCTGCCGAAACGATGAACTATCATTACCATCAGCTTGATGAAGAGGGACAGCGGGCATACGGGCTGCTACTGTCTGGCCTGGAAGAGATGAACAGCGAGATCGAGCTGGGCAAGATTGACGGACAGACGCTGGAAACGGCATTTGTCGCTGTGATGAAAGATAATCCTGCGCTGTTCCATGTGCAGAATGACTATACGTATGAAGAGTACAGCGATGGTTCGATCACGATGAAGCCGCAGTATTATTTTGATGCGCAGGAAAAAGCAGACATCCAGCGGCAGATCGATGAGCGGACGCAGGAGATCCTCAACGATCTGCCATCCGGCACAGAAGAGGCGGCATGGTATCTGTATACATATGTGGCAGAGCATGCGGAATATGAAAGCGGACCGCAGGATCAGAGCATGGTCAGCTTTTTCCTGGATGGGCGGACGGTCTGCGCGGGGTATTCCAAAGCTTATCAGTATCTGATGGAAAAAGCCGGCATTCCGACGACTTACATCAGCGGCGTGCTCAATTCGGACGAGGCCCAGACGCGCTATGGGACGAATGCGCATGCCTGGAACATGGTGGAGATCGATGGGGATCACTATTACATGGATGTCACCAGCGGAGATGTCACCCAGTACGGCCCGCATGTCTGTCATCAGTATTTCATGATGGCATCGCAGGAGATGCAGGAGATGTATACGGCAGAAGGGGCGATGGAGGAAACCGCAGACCCGCAGGGCAGCTATGTTCATCGGCACGGGCTGTATCTGGAGTCTTATGATGAAACGGTGCTGCAAAACGCCATCGATGAGATGATCGAACGGGGCGATCAGGTCCTGGAACTGCGCACAGCGCCGCATCAGGGCGAACGGCTGCGGGAAGAGCTGCTCCAGGACGACCGGATCTTTACGCTTCTGCTGCGCAGCGGGATCGTTGTCAATGAGCTGGGCTGCGCACAGCAGCCGGCGCTTGGCAGCATCGAGTTTTATTACGAATGATCAGGAAAGCAGGGGATGGGATGAAGAAGACGGAACTGCTGGCGCCTGCCGGCACGATGGCATCGCTGCACGCGGCCGTGCAATGCGGATGTGATGCCGTATATCTGGGCGGAACGATGTTCGGCGCCCGCGCTTATGCGGGAAACTTTGATGATGAAGAGATGAAGGAGGCCATCCGGTATGCGCATATCCATGGCGTAAAGGTGTATGTGACCATGAACACCCTCCTTCATGAGCAGGAAATGGATGCGGCGTTCAGCTACGTCCGTTTTCTGTATGCGCATGATGTAGATGCGCTGATCATCCAGGATATCGGGCTGGCAGATCGTGTGCATCGCCAGCTCCCGAATCTGGAGCTTCACGCATCCACGCAGATGCATATCCATAACCGCGCCGGGATAGAGACTGCGCGCAGGCTGGGCATGAAGCGGGTCGTCCTGCCGCGGGAAAGCACCATCGAGGAAGTGCGCGCTGCCGCACAGAGCGGGATGGATCTGGAAGTGTTCGTCCATGGCGCACAGTGCATGAGCTATTCCGGCCAGTGCTTGATGAGCGCGTCGATGTTCGGACGCTCCGGCAACCGCGGGGAATGCGCCCAGCCATGCCGGATGCGTTATGCGCTGTATCGGCAGGAAAAGGGACAAGACAGAAAGATCGCTGCAGATGGTGAATATTTGCTCAGTCCGCGCGATCTGATGACGATCGATGAGCTTCCGGCATTGATCGATGCCGGCGTGATGTCTTTTAAGATCGAAGGACGGATGAAGAGCCCGGAATATGTGGCGCAGACGGTCTCTTTGTACCGCCGTGCCATTGACGCTTATCTGGCTGGACATCCCTGGAAGACAAGCAAGGAAGATGTGCGCAGCCTGGAACAAGTGTTCAGCCGCGGGTTCACCAGCGGTCATTTGTTTCATCAGCCCGGACGGGCGATGATGAATCCGGTGCGCCCCAATCATATGGGTACGCCGCTTGGCATCGTGGAAGGCGTGAGCAAGGAGCGGATCCGCATCCGTCTGCAGGATGATCTGCGTCAGGGGGATGGCATCCGCGTCTTGCGCGATGGCGAAGATCAGGGCTGTATGGTGAACCGCATCTGGAAAGGCGGGCTGCTGGTCAGCGGCGGCACGGCCGGTGAAGTGGTCGAGATCGACCGCAAGATCAAGGCGGCTAAGGGAAACCGTGTGGTCAAGACGCAGGATGCGCAGAAGCAGCGCGAGCTGCGGGCGCTGGTCGAACAGGAGGGGCGCAAGACAGCGGTGGATCTGCAAGTGACGCTGTGTCCGGGCAAGGCGCCGATCTGCCAGGCCAGAGATGAAGAGGGGATCGAAGCACGGTTCATCCCTGACGATATCATCGTGCAGCCGGCCCAGAAGGCGCCGCTGCAGGAAGAACGTCTGCGCGCACAGTTTGAAAAGATGAGCGATACGCCATTTCGTCTGCGCGGCTTCACCTGTGTGATGCAGGGGCCGAGCTTTCTTGCGATGAAAGAGGTGAACCTGCTGCGCCGAAAGGTCCTGGAGCTGTTGCAGGAAAAGCGTGCGGTCCGTCATGAAAAGCATGTGCCGCTCCCGTATCCTTCTGCCGCGCAGGGAACTTCTGCCGAGCCGGTCGGCATCCTGGTCAGCGTGCAGGATGAGGCGCAATATCGGGCATGCCGCAGCCGGAACATCCATAACATCGTGACGCCGGTGCGCACATTGTACTGCCAGCTTCATCAGGCGAAAGAGCCGATCGGGTTTCATGAAGGAAACATCGTCCACGCGCATGGCGAAGCCGTGATGGGCGGTGAAAACGGCGCGCTTTCCGCCGGGCGCAGGATCGTCGACAGGACGTTGAACCTGACCAATTCTTATGCGGTCGCCGCCGCAGCTTCTTTCGGCGCAGAGACGATGGTGCTCTCCGGGGAGCTGGATGTGCCTGCGGTGGAAGCGCTCATCCGCGGCTGTCATGAACGAGGCGGAAAGCTGCCCGATCTTGCCTGCATGATCTACGGTCATGAGGATCTGATGACATCTCGCACTTGCGTGATCAACACATGCCTGCGGGATGGGACAAAGAAAGGCTGTCACCTGTGCCGGGATCACCAATACTATCTGCTGGATCAAAAGGGGCGCCGGTTCATGTTCGAGAATGATGAGCAGTGCAACATGCGCATCCTCAGCCCGGAGCCGGTCGATCGGATCGGCAGCGTGTATACGCTCAAAGAGGCCGGTGTGCGTTCATTCTATCTGCGCTTTACGCTGGAGGATGAGGATGCGACAGCGCATGTGCTGGATGAGGTGCTCGGTCAACTGGCTTGAGCAATGAGAAAATTCCTTTATAATATTAAGAGAGGAGGAATGAAACATGTTGGATCAAAAAGTCGCCAGTCTGTTGAATGAACAGGTCAACAAAGAATTCTATTCCGCTTATCTGTATCTTGATTTTTCAAATTTCTACAAGAGCCGTTCTCTGGATGGATATGCCAACTGGTATGAGATCCAGGCCAGAGAAGAGATGGATCATGCCATGATGATGATCCGCTATCTGCAGGATAACGATCATGAAGTGGTGCTGGGGGCCATCGACAAGCCGCAGTGCACGCTGGAAAGCCCCGAGGATCCGCTGCATGCCGGTCTGGAGCATGAGCGCTATGTAACGAAGCTGATCCATACGATCTATGATGCGGCGAATGAGGTCAGAGACTTCCGGACGATGCGCTTCCTGGACTGGTTCGTCGAAGAACAGGGAGAAGAAGAGAAGAACGCTTCAGATATGGTCAGCCGCTATGCGTTGTTTGGTCATGATCCGAAAGGACTGTATGCGCTGGACAGCGAATATAAGTCCAGGACCTATGTTCCCTCTGCGCAGGAATAACAGATAGGGCGCCCTTGATGAGAGGGCGTTTTTTTCATGGGAACATATGTCTTTTGCGGCGTGATGAAGAAAAAAGGTTACTATTCACAGTCAGCCAAAACCTGTCAAGTGGAAAACTAAAGAAATTGTTT
>ENA-ORNG01000803-ORNG01000803.1-human-gut-metagenome-genome-assembly--contig:-NODE-803-length-25539-cov-20.400997_pt1 | contig 25539 bp, 19 predicted proteins | sample MGYA00242113_ERZ509018 | MGnify/ENA primary metagenome ERZ509018 (study PRJEB26280, sample SAMEA2338711) | human gut metagenome | biome: human gut; feature: human-associated habitat; material: faeces... | reverse complement strand
CTTCGCCCCCCAGACACAGCTTTTCCGGTCTTGACCATCCCGCTGATCACATGTGCAGCATTAGATGATACGGAAACTGCTTCGTCCAGACCGCTTTTTTCGTTTTTCATTGGCATACCACCTCACTGTTTTGTGAACGACTGGAGTGTGTCGGCCGAATGCCTGCGCTATCAAGTGGTACTTCACGGATATCACTCCAAAGATTTGGCGTGAAACACAGTTCTTTCCCGCTATCGGAATATCAATATAATCATATTGACTTCTTCGATTTAGCTGATATAGAATGAGCTTTATAAATGAATAGAGAAGGGGGCATTTGAAATGGGGCACCAGGAGAGCCTTTTATTTTGCGCCACGAAATCTGACATGATCAAACTATGTAACGTGCTCAACCGTGCGGCGGCTGACTCCTCAGAGCTGGGATTGGAGTATGTAGGTTTGGACGTCTATGAGGTGGCACGACTGAAGAGGTGCGTCTCACTGAGCCTGCCTCCGAAGTGGAAGACTGTTCAAAGCTATCCGGCTGGAACCTATTTTGTTTGGTGGGGCGGAGAGCGCAGCCCACAAAGGGATGATGCGTATCTGCGAAACATCTGCGGTGAGAAAGATCCATACTGGCAAACAGTTTTTGCGGAATATGTTGTTTCCGCAACTGAGATGCTGGAAGACTTACCCCAGGAAGCACCGAATACGATTCTGGAGAATGAGTGGATGCGGACATTCCAGCCGAAAGACAATCAGATCGACATAGATTTGATCGAGCAGCTATGAGATCAGTGGGCAACCACCCGCCCCAGAAGCTATGCCTGGAGCGGGCAGTTGCCCTTTTAGAAGAACAGCGTGGAAATTACAATCTGATTGACATACTGCCGCTTAATAACCTGTCTTCGGCAGTGTCGGTGTGGTGGTGTACTTGCGGATGATGGTCACCCAGCTGGCCTGGGCGGTCTGCCAGGTACCCTGATACTGCCCGCCCACGTCAGCGCGGTTGACCAGTTGATAGCCATTGACCGTATTGCCGTTGACAATGACACTCAGGGTGGGACCGGCAACGCTCTGGAAGCCCACCGGCACCTTGCCGAAGTCAAAGTAGATGTCGGTGACAACCTCTCCCGCCTGCATGGGAATGGCGTTCAAGGCAAACGAGTAGTTGTTGGTGGTCAGCAGATTGGACGCCAGCACCTGATAGGTGGTCTGGTAGTTGGTTTTGTAGAGAATGCGGTAGTTGAGCCGGGCGCTGTAGGTGCCGGTGGTCAAGGTGGTGGCCCGAGCCACATCATAAGGGATTTTATCGTGCCAGTAGAAATTCTCCAAGGGCACGTTGGAGGTGTTTGCCACCGTCAAATCATAGCGCATGGTCTGGCCGGCCAGCACCTCGGCATTGCCCCGCTTGGTGATGGTCACGCCCAGATTGGATGGCTTGTCGTAGGCGCTGACCTTGATAATCTGGCCGGCGTACTCCAGCGTGATGTCATGGACGGTGGGATCTACCTGCCAGTAGGCCGGGGCTGTGACTTCAACCACCTTATAGCGCGTTAAGGGAAGGGGCTTGCTGGCCGCAACGCCCCGTGCGTCCGTGGTGATGTAGTCCACCACTTTACCGCTACGTGCGTGGATAATCTCATAAACAGCGCCTTGCAGCGGCGTCCCGGCAGGCGTACCAGTGACCTCATTGTATTCGGCGGCATACTTGTAAATCTGGATCTGGCCGGTGATGGCCTCGTTGACCCACTCGATCTCCGCCGTGTGGCCGGGCCGCACATAGACGGTCTTGTACTCCTCGTCTAAAATGTAACCTTCCGCGGCCTCCAGCTCACGCAGGTAGAACCGGCCGCTGGTGTTGGCACCGTCCGGCAGGTCATCGGCGGTGATATAGACCCAGCCGTCATCGTCGCTGACGAACTCGCCGATTGGGTTTTTATGCTGGTCATACAACAAGAACTTGACGCCATAGATGCCCTCGCCGCTGGTGTCCACCTTGTGGATCAAAATGCCGGACTTAGCCGCATTGGTCAGGCGCAGGGTGGTCACCTCACCATCCTTGACCTCGAAATAGTGTGGGGTATCATCCAAAATGAAGTCTGGATTGGCCTCGACTTCAACGGCATAGTAAGAGCCGTCCTCCAAAGAAAGGAAGGCACGGCCGTTGCGGTCCGTCGTGATGGTATCTACCAGCCCGTCATCCATCCGGCGGATCTCAAAGGTAGTGTCCGGGATGCGCTCAGAGATCTTGCTGGCGTTGACCTTGATGATTTCGATACCACCCACAGGGGCGTTATAGAACCACAATTCCTGCGTGTCATCCGGATTGACTACCACGGTCTGTCTCTGGGTATTGGGGTCAATGGTATAGCCTGGGATGCTCTGCACTTCAGTCACGACCAGCGTGCCGGTTACATTGGAGAGGACGATCTGGCCCTCGGAATTGGTCCAGTACAAACCGTTAGAGGACAAGTGACCGTTTTCATCCGCCAGGTAGGAGCCGTCGGCATAGGTGATTTTGAACTGAACCCCTTCCAGCGGCGTTTTTCGGTCAGTACTGGACAGTTTGTGGATAATCAAATTGCCCTTGGGTTGATTGCGAAATTCGATGGTAGTAGTCTGCCCGGCCTTGATTTGGACCGTTTGGGGCGTATCGTCCAATAAGAATCCCTCTTTGGCCCTGGTTTCCTTGACAATCAGCGTCGTGCCGGGCTCGATGCCCTCAATCAGGATGGTGCCTGCGGAATCGGTGACATAGTAGCCGTTGCCGTCACCCACTATGCTGCCGTCGCTCTCCGTCACAAAGAACTGAACATCGGAAATCGGGGAATTATCGGCGCTGGACACCTTCTTGATAAGGAGAGATCCCATAGGGCTGTTGCCAAAATAGACCTGTACGACCTCCTGCTCCTCGCCGGAGAGGTACACCGTCTGGGGCGGGGTGTCGATGACGTGGGAGCCGTCCGAGGAGAGTTCCTCGATGATATAGGTGCCTGGCTCGCAGCCAGTCACCGTGAAACTTCCGTTCATCGAAGTGCGGTATGTCCCAATCACCGTGCCGCCGGTGCCAGAGGTGTTGCCGCTCAGGTAGCGCACCTGGAACACGGCCCCCTCGATGGCAGCCCCCGTCTCACTGTCGTACTTCCACACACAGATGGCGGAATTGGGCCGGTTGAAGATGCGGAAGGTATGGCCCTCGCCGGCGGCGATGAAGGCTTCCTGTTTGCTGGACTCCGTCATAGAGAACCCTTTCGGGGCCTCCAGCTCCTCGATGCGGAACCAGCCGTCCCGGAGGGAGAGGTCGGGATCGCTCAGGACGATGCGGCCTTCCTCGTCGGTGTAGAATACGCCCAAGTCGTTGTATTCCCCCGTGGTGGTGTCGTTGGAGGCGTACCAGACCTGTACGGGAACATTTTCGAGAGGATCATGGGTGATTTCGTTTTCCTTGATGATTTCGATGGTAGGCCGCTTGTAGTTCTCGAAATACACATCCCTGTCCCGATTGGGGAGCAGCGTCACCAGTTGGGACTCCTCCGCCAGCAGGTAAGGCTCCGGGACCGACTTTTCAATGACTTCTACCACCCCGGGCAACAAGTTCTCGACAACTGCAACGCCATTTTCGTCCGTCTCCACCTCGGCAATGGAGTGGCCGTCCGCACCTTTCACAAGGTAGACCGTGTGAGGGATTGGAGCGCCGGTGTCGGCGTCATTTTTATGGATATACAAATTGGGGCGCTTGTCATTGGTTAGGGTGATCGTGCTGGTCTGGCCGGGAAACAGCTCCACATGGTGTTCCGTATCATCCGGGATGTGATCCGGCACCGAGGACAATTCACGCACGGAGTAGACGCCAGGTTCCAAATCGGAGATCAGGATCTCGCCCGTGGAACTGGTGGTGCGATCCAGATAGTGAGAGCCGTCCTCGATTTTGGCGATTCGGAAGGTCACCCCAGCCAGCCGGGAGCCATCACTGCTCAGCTTGATGAGCTGGAGGGAGGGCTTGATGTGGTTGGTAAAAACGAATTGGGCGTCCTCATTGGGCTTCAGCTCAATGATGCGCTGGGCCTCGTCGATGATGTAGCCATCACAGGACTTTTCGGTTACCACATAAGACCCGGCCGGGAGCATGGACAGGTCGATTTCTCCGTTCTGGTCGGTCCGGAACTCCTGGGGGCCGTAGGTGCCCTCCACGGATTTAATCTCAAAGACCGCGTTGGGGATCACCTTGGAGGGGTCATCCGCATCCACCTTCACCAACCGCAAACCGGGCTTGACATCGTTGAAGAACAACAACTCTTTGATGCCGTCGCCGGCGTGCAGCTCCACCTCCTGGGGGGTGGTGTCCAGGATGTAGCCCTCGTCCCCAGTGTCCACCTCGAAGGCCCGGTAAGTGCCCGGCTCCACATTGGTGAGCAGGATCTCACCGAACTGGTCCGTCTTGAAATTGCCTAAAAATTCGCCGTCCCGATAGACAGCGAAGGTGACGTCAGGCATCGCGACCATATTTTTTCGATCATACTTGATGATCCGCAATCCCGGCAACTCCTCATTGATAATGGGGATCGTGGTCGTTTCGCCGGCCACCACGGTGGCGGTGTAGACCGTATCATCCAGTTTCCAGCCCACCGGGGCAGTCTCCTCCTGGATGCGGTACGCCCCCAAAGGGATTTCATCAAAAATGGCGACGCCCGCTCTGGTCGTCTCCGCGGTGAAGGTCTGGCCGCTTTCGATATGCTCAATGGTGATTACGGCCCCCTGCAGTTTCTGCCCGGTGTTGGACCGCTTCTCGATTCTCAGTGTGCCGTAGGGATCATTAAAAAACGTCACCTCGGCTACTTCATCGTAGACCACGGTGACGTTCTGAGCAGGCTCCTCGCTGATGACATAATGCGACGCGGAATCCCGTTCAATCACGGTATAATTGCCGACTTTGCTGAGGGGGATCTCAATGCGGCCGTCCCCATCCGTCACAAAGACGCCAACGGAGTCGCCGTCAGGGCCGATGACCTCGAAACGGCACCCGCTGATGGGAATTTCCGTCCCCGTCTCATATTTGAGGATTCGCAGCCCGGTTTCATATTCAATGGTGGGGCCGTCCGCGTAGTTGCTGTAGGCGGAAAGGCTCATGGTCGTGGTGGGGTCGGTGTCCACCACATAATTCTGGATATTCCCGTACTGATCCTTCTCGGCACAGACCGCATAGTAGACGGCGTACTTATAGACGTCGGTGCGGAAAGAGAGCTGGACACTGCCGGTTTCGCCGTCCACGCTTTCCAGAGGGTACAAAACCTTGAACTGGCCGGCATAGCCGTCGCCGGTGCCCTCCGTGGTAATGGTGGTGATGTCCCGGTTGTTCATGTCCACAATCCGAGTGCCGTCGGGAACAGAAGCAGGATCTGTAAAGAACACCTCCACAGAATAGTCACATACCCAGGTTTTGCTCCAGAATGTGAAAATCTGCTGTTTGTACTGCTTTCCATCAATAGTGACCTGGTAGGCCGTGTCCCGATCCGGCGTGCAGGTGACTTCCGGGGCCAGCACCTCTGTCCAGGCCGTGCCGCGGGCATAGATGTCCTTGGCGGCGGCGAGCATCTTCTGGGCGCGCTGCAGTTCTACCCCGGTAAGGGAAGAGTTGACCTTGAGGTTGTTGATGTCCCAGTTGCTCAGAAGGTAACACCAGAGCGCCATCTTCGTGGCGTAGTAGCCCTGGTACTTGTTCTCCAGGCCAAGCTCCTCCAGGGAACGGGTGGGGTAACCGTTGGCGACGATGCCCAGCACCTTGGGATCTGACGTCTTTTCCTCCGCCAGATATTCAATACTCTCGCCGACGCCTACCGTCTGCGGCACGCCGGTAATATTGGGGTTGACGCAGTAGGCTGGGATCTCCCGGGTTTCCCCTTTGGCATTGACATAATTATAATAGGTGTAGATCAGCGTCCGCACCCGGCCGTTGATCATCAGGTAGGAAAGTTCTGTCCCACCGTTGTAGATGTCGATCTCGCCGAGGGCCTCCTCCACAGAACTTGCGGCCAGAGATGTGGTCGGCAGGATCGAGAGGGCCATCATCATGGCTAAGAGGATAGATAAAAGCCGTTTTTTCATGACATTCCTCCAAAAATGGGCAGGAGGGGGCCATGAACTCTAACGGTCGCTTTTAGCTCAGGGCATCCCTCCTTTTGAATGAATTTTGGGATAACAAAAGCGGTATGCACCGCATACCGCTTTTGTCCGCATGGAGATAGACTTATCTCACATGAATGTTATACTCGGTTCGCTGAAAGACACCGTCCTTATAGACGTCCCACGCATCCATGCTGTAGGTGCCCGGCGGACAGGAGTTAAACAGATTCACAATTTCACTCTCCCGCCAGGGCCAGAACACTTGCGGATTCAAGTCATCCGCGATGCTCAAGTTGATCTTCACCTTCGGATTCCCGCTGGGGTGCAGAACGGGAGCGCCATTCTGCCAGGTTTCCGGGTTATCCCCAATGGCATTATACAACGTGTAGAGCATCCGCCGGGTTTCATAGAGATTCCGCACAAACAGGTATTCCCGGCCATTGATGGAATAGTGGCGGGCCTCCGGCGCGGGCAGTTCTGGCTGGGGGAGCAGCGACCAGTCACAGGTTGGCTCCGGCAGATCCCCCACAGGGCCGGCGGCAAACATATTCTTATCCCACCGGCTCACATCGGTGATGGTATAATTTGTCCCATCATCACAGCGGATGACATCCCCTGCCTGGGGGATATACCGGCTCCCGTCTGAAGGCAGGAGCACCGTCCCAGCTGAGCTTTCCGCAGCCGGCGCGTCCGGGGTGGTGATCCGAACCGTACCGGCCGCCCCGTCCCATACGACATCAAAGCCAAGCAGTTCGCCCAGATCCTGGAGCTGGTAGTAGTTGTGCCCTTCGATCAGATAGGCATCAATTTCCACCGGCTGGCCGTTGACTGTCACCGGATGGGGACTGCGCTCGGCCAAAATGCCAGACGTTGCCGCATATGCTCCGCCGCCCAGCATGGTCGCACCGATCAGCATACCCGCCAAAACAGATAGAAAACTGCGCCTCATAGAATCGACCTCCTCATTCGTGTAGATACTGTATTCTACGAATGGCAGGAGGGTTTTTCAACAAAGGCTTCTCAATCCACCTCCACCGCCTGGAGGCACCAGCGATGGCTGTAGTCACCGGCGACACAGGTAATCATGGTGATTCGGTTATCCGCTGTGGCGTCCAGGACGCTCCAATCGTCGCTTCGGATCTTCTTGATCGCCTCCACCTCATAGGTGCGAGTGCCTTCGGAGGTGGTGTAGGTCACCTTGTCCCCCACATCCATATCCTTGATGGCGCCGATGATGTACTTCGCGCCGCGGTTGTGTCCGCACAGGCCCACATTGCCATCCCAGACACTGGTGGTGGCGAAGTGGCCGAGGCCTTTGTTCATGCTGGAGTTTGTGGCCCCTTCCCAGAGGTAATAGTTTTTGACGCCGATAGCGGGGATGGAGATTTTGCCAATGGCCCCATTCGACAGCAGAAAATCATCCGTCAGCTGGGTGTAGGCCGGCAGGCCGGGCAGGAAGGAATCCCCGTCGGAAATACCGGGCAGGGTCACGGCAGCTCCACCGCCGCTGATCCCATAGCCGCCGGTTCCTGTCGCCACCGTCTGCTGGAGTCCGGGGAGCAGGGCTTTTTCCATAATTCCGGTCTGGGTGGTGGAGAGGACACCGTATTCCAGCTCCGGCACCTGGTAGTCCACCACATTGGGACCGCCGTAGTTATACTGGGAGCCGTAGATGTCCTCATAGGATGTGGAGCCATAGTAATCCGAGGGGGCCTGCGTCTCAAAATTGTAGTCTGCGGCCTGGGCCGTGGACGGGAGCGCAAACAGCGCCGCCGCCAGGATCAGCCCGCAGAGGCCTCTGTATTTTCTGCTTCGCATAATGGTTCTTCCTCCTTCAGCGCGAACTCATGCCAGTCATCCCGCCGATCCTGCGTGATGCTGTACTGGTGTGTTCCAAAGGGATGATGTACCGTAAAGACCTGGCCCCGCAGCTTTTTGGCGAGGGACTTCTTGACTTCTACCGCTACAAGGCCGCTACCGCCAAGATCTGCCCCGGTAATATCAATTTCCGGGTTTTCCGGCGCAACGCGGAATTTCTCTGTCAGCTTATAGTCATTTGGCCGGTCGCCGGGGATATAGACGCAGACGTTTTTCCGATTCTTCAAGAGCCAGAAGGCAAGGCCGCCCAGCAGCAAAACCAGCAGAATGCCCCCTATGAGGGGAAGCGCCACTCCACCCGGAAGGGAAATCCCCGTGCCATTTCCACCGCCATCTGCGGGAACGATTTCGGCTCCTGTATAGACAACGGTATAGGTAATGCTCTCGATCCCCTCCGCCGTGACCTCGCCGCTGTATTCGGCGGTCGTCACATAGCCGGTGGCCGCGCTGTAACTGCTGGAGGCGGAATAGGTGGCCACCGCCTGGTAGCGGGAAGGCACCAGGGCCTCGCCCACCAGGTCGGTTCCGGTGACCTGCCACTCCACATCCACCAGGGAGAGGGTCTTGCCGTTCTTGGTGGTCGTGGCGGGGACATAGCTCATGTCGTTTCGGTCCAAATTGCCGATGACCTTGGTATCGGTCACGGTGCTGTACTTGGTGGTGTAGCCCGCCGCCTCCGTGACCAGGGTGGTATGATCCAGCGCCAGCTCCCCGGTGTACCCGTCTTTGTCGTAGGCAATGCTGGGGGCCAGCTCCGCAAGGATCGCAGAAAGGTCCTTAGAAGAAGTTTCCACGGTGACAGTCTCCGTCACCGCTTTGGTTTCCAGATAGGGCTGCTCCTCTTTGGTGGTATAGGCCCAGGTATAGTGAAAGCCATCGTAATCAAATGATGGCTCCTTCAAAGTGTCCGGATCAGCCTCCGGGGAGAGAACATAGGTCTTTACCATGCGCTGCTGTCCGTTGAGATTTTCCACGACCAGGTTTTCCGGGACTTCAGCGGCAAAGGCGCTGGTCGTCAGCGACAAAATCAGAATGAGGCCCAGCGCCAGATGTCTCAGACGTTTCATAAAACAGGAACTCCTTTACAGGTGTTGTTTGATGATGCGGGTGATGATTCCAACAGCCACGCCCTGCTCCTCGTCCAGCCGCGTCACGGCAAAACTCACATCATCCGATTTCCCAGGGGCGCGGAGGTCATAGCAGGAGTGAGCGATGGCGTTGACGCCATTGTTCAGGCGGATGAAGACAACGCCATTACGAACATCGGTGACGCGGCCGGCATAGCGGCACTGGGGCATACACTTTTTGAGGTTATCGTGGCTGGTGGTGGCGGAAACACTGCGGGCGTCTACCTGGATCGTGATATGCTCTAAGTCCTCGCGCTGAATCCGCAGAACACGGACGAGGATGCGGTCCCCCACACTGAAATGCTCTCTGGCATTCCCGATCCACTCCCAGGAGAGGCCCCGCGCCACAATGGAGCACTCCACACCGAACACCTCAACTCGGATCACCTTTTCAGCCACAGCAACCACACGGGCCTGTACCACGCGGCCCTCATAGATCAGGTGCTCGCCCAGCTCGTCGGTATCCATATAGAAGGTCTGCCGTTTGCGGAGCATAGCGTCCCGCCGGCTGGCGACCACGCTACGGGTGTCGTTGTCATAGCCCTTTACCACAAAGTCGATCTCCGCTCCCAGCCGGGAGTTGAGGATACGGTGCAGCCGGTCCATCAGTTCCATGAACTCCCGGCCAGAGGGCATCTTCCCGGTGTAGAGCATCATTTCCTTGACCGGGATAGCCACCCGGAACCCCTTGTAATTCACCACTGCAAGGGTCAGGCCGGACTCCATCTTTTCTACGCCGTCCAGCGAGCCGGTGAGAATCCGGCGGGTGCGGTAGGAGTTCTGGATCTCATGCCAGATGGTGGCCTCCCGCTCCGCCTCGGTCTGAATTTCATCCCGGGCATCGATAGTCAAAATCCGGTTGCGGCGGGGATCGGCAGGAGCGGGGCGGACCGGCCGATCAGCAAGGGGAGCCGGATCTTCCGCGGAAGAAGCCCCTTCCTCGGAGAGAAGCATCAAATCGTCCTCGCTGAAGCCTTCCGTCTCACTTTGGGGAGCATCAGATTGTTCCAGCGTCAGAGGTTCCTCTCCATCAGGTGCGGAGCCGCCAAGCTCTTGCAGAATACCGCCATAGGTTTCGTCCTCCGCCGCCTGCTGTTCCTCCGGGGCTGTCTGGAACTCCTCCCCGGAGGGCGGGCTGTCCGCACGGCTCAGGTCGAATTCCTCTAAAAGAGCATCCTCCTGTGCGGCGTCCCCGTCCGGGGAGCCTTCTCCGGCCAGCCCGCTGTCCTCGTCCGGAGATACAGGTATCTCGCGGGACGGATCGGGGGCGGCGGCCATATCCTCCTCCGCAGGCGCAGCGTCCTCGGCGGGCGGGAGCACCTCCGTGCCCACGCTTTCCAGATCCTTCTCGTCAGGCGGGACGGTCGTTTTTCTCTTTGCCATGTAAGCGTCATTCCTCCTTTTGCTTTACCAGAATTGATTTTTTCGTTGTGGTGACGATATTAGACCCCCGCGCAGCAGCCCCTGGTGTTGGAGAGCCTGCCGCGCCGGCTGGCGGCGTAGCCGAAGTCGGCTTTGCCGCAGGGGGCTTAGCTCCCCCAGCCGCCTTGCCTTTGGCTTTCTTGGAGGAAGAGGGCTGGGGCTTCTTCCCTCTGGGCGCAGGTGCGGTCTTGGCCTTTTTCCATTCAGGGATATGGGCGGCGGCCTTGCTGGGCCGCAGTTTCTTCGCCTCGGGGTGCTTGGAATAGTCGTACTTATCTACCTCCAGTACATTTTTTCCGCGGATGATGACCAGTGCCTTATCGGTGTCCATCCGCAGGACTTCATCCATCGTCATCAGCTTTCGGCGGCCCACGCCGCTGGTCTCTCGGTACTCCGGGGTGTAGTTGGAGATCCGCCAGCTCCCCAGCTGCTTGGCCTTGCTGGTGACACTGATACTGGCCTCGCCGGTGCGGTCCGAGATAAACTGAGCGGTGAGAGCATCCGTACAGCCCAAAAACAACTGGACATCACAGTTGCCCAGGATTTCCTGCCACTGATTATAGGGGTATCGGTTCTGAAGGCCCGCGAGATTTTGAAACACGCACGATAGACTGACGCGGCGGGATCTGATCACTGAAATTTTCCGGGACAGATCCGGGATCACCCCTGTGGCACACAGCTCCTCCCCCAAGACATGGACAGGGACGGGCAACTCCCCATTGGGGCATCGCTCGTCCGCAAATCGCACCAGCTTGATAAAAATAAAGGACAGGAACAGAGAAGAGAGGAAGTCGAAGGTCGAATCCTGGTCGCTGGTGATGCAGTAATAGGCGCAGGGCTGCTGGCCCGGCAATTCCAGATCGATCTCGTCACGGCTGGTGATGTTGCGGATGTCCTGATTTTGGAACACCTGCAGCCGGCTCCCCAGCCCGATGATGACGCCGCCCCGGACATTTTCCGAGGACTGCTTGAAGATGCTGTAAGGGGCCTTGGCCGGGTGGCTCACCGGCAAGACGTCAAACAGGGCGTTCAGCTCTTTCTCGCTGCTCATGGCCAGCAGTTGGTAAACCTCGCCGATGTTCTGTTTCTCCGGCGGATAATTGCTACTGACGTAGAGGACCAGGGCCTTGAGCAGATTGAGTTCGGCGTTGTCCCAGAAGTGGTCGCCCCGCTCACTGCCTGTATTTTTAATGACCACATCGCAGAAGAGCTGGGCCATCAGCTCCTTGCCCTCGATCTCCGCAAGACAGTTCCAGGAGTCCGAGGCGGAAGGCGTCACCAGATTGAACACGCGGACGGTGTAACCCTTGTCCCGCAGGTACTCGCTGGTCTTTTCGTACAGCTCGGATTTGGGATCGGTGATGACCATGCTGGATTTCCTCGCGGCGCACTGCAGGATCATATTGACACAGAAGGCCCTGGTCTTTTTCGAGCCGGATGCCCCATACACGGCGATATTGCCGTTGAACCGGGTGTTTTCCGGGACGCAGACCACCTGGCCGTCCAGCTCCCCCAGAATCGTCCCGTGGTGCTTGCGGATGTCGGACACCAGATCCAGGACGCCCTTCAGCTCCTTGCGGTTCAAAAATCCCGCCGTCCCGTAGGTGCCCTTGTTGGAGTAGGTAAAGTTGCGGGCGCTGTCGTATTCCCCGGTGTCGCTGTAGCCCATCCGCATGACCATCAATATCAGCAGGCCCAGAAGCCCCAGACAAATGCCGATCCCGTAGAGGCCGTAGGGAATACGAAAGGCAGCCTGCACACAGGAGAGAAATGCGGGGTCCGGCAACTGCGGCGACGTCCCGTTATACAGCGTCCCGCCGGCGGTCTGCCACACCTCGTAGTTATAGAGGAACTGGGAGAGATACCCGCCGCCGTAGAGCAGGGCGGACACGGCGAAGGGCAGGGCAATCAAACCCTTAATGAGATTCTTATGTGATATGGCATACACTCCCTTCAAAAGCATCGAAGTCGATGCACTGGAACTGAACACGCCGGCCGCAGGAACGGCGCAGGGCGGCCTCCTGAAAATCAAAGCAGATCAGGATGCCGCTGCGCTCATGGAGTTCCAACGCCGTGTCAAAACGGCGGATGCGGGGCATATCCCCCAGATAACCGAACAGGACCGGGGTTCCCGCCGCATCCAGCGCATCATGTTCTACCGGGCATTGCCGGTCCCAGGGCAGAAGATCCTCAGACAAAATTGTGTCCAGGTCAGACTTGAGCGAATTGTCCCAGAGCAGACGCAGCATCACTTCGCCGTGGTGGTCACTGGTCAGGTAATAGAAGCGGTCAAAGCTGCCGTCCAGGACAAAGTAGTTGCGGGATGCTCTATCCCCCGGCCCCATGAGATGCTCCAGCGGTTCCAAGCCCTGGCCGAACACCACGGCATTCACCGGCAGGTCGGCGTACTGCGCTGAAAGCCGTCGCTGACAGATCTCGATCTGCAGCAGGGCCTTCATCCGCAATTCGGCTTTGTATTCCCATTTGGTTTTGGACGCGGCTGTATTGTAGACAACAAAGATGCCGCTTTCCGTCAGTAGAACGCCGGTCGCCCGTGAGCCACGAATTTTGGAAGATTGCGGGCCGATCTCCTTCACCTCGCGGGAACTGTAATAGGCCGGCAGGCTGGCGCAGAAGCCAGCCGGGGGCGGCTCAGGCTGAAAGACAGCGGACTTTTCCCAGGGGAAGGATGGAACACGGGCCTGCATCATCGTCACCAGCACCTCGGCCATCCGATGCAGGCGCAGTCGGTGCGGCACAGTATACTTTGGGGTGTTGGTTACGGTGGAGCCGGAAAAGATGCCAGAGAACAAATCCGGCCGGGCAGATAAAAGGAGCCGTTTGGCGGTGGCAGTCAGTCGCAGACCTCTCAGGCCGTCATGGTAATAGGTTCGCAGGAGCTTTTCCCGCTTGAGGCGCTTGACCGCCGCCTCTTTGTAGGAATCAGAGCCGGGAAGTCGGTGGACAAGACTTGTCGGGAACTCGCCGGCCAAAGCGGTCAGCGTCAGCAAAAGGCCCGGAAGCGTGTCCGGGGCCGGCAGAGAAGATGTCGGCGCGACCATGATCCCGTTCACCTCCCAGGAAGAATTTTTCGCCCAGGGTCGCTATAACCTGGGCGTTTTTGCTTGGCGGCGTGGGTAGCAATCCCTTTTATTTTCAAGGGCTTTTCGTGCCAAAAGGCACGTCCCGGAATGAGAAGCTCCTAAAGGGGGAAAATGGGATATGCTTTCCTGCCGTGATTTACAGGTCTTTGATTGACCGCAGGGCCGTTTGGCGGGCATCCAGCCAGTCGGGAAACCGGGCGCTGTCCATGATGGAGATGCGGGTGCAGTCCTCCGGCCCAAGTTCCGTTGTGTTATAGGCGTCGCACAAAAGCCCGCTGTCATCGGTCAGGATGAAGGAGGCGGCCACGTCCAGAAATTGCTTCAGCTCCAGGTTGTCATAGTCCCGTACCCTTTGGAGAGGCAAGTCTTTGCAATACACATGGGAGAAGCAGACAACACAGTGACGCAGGCGCGGCATGGCATGGCTCTTGGCAAACTGGGCCAGCGCCGCTGTGAACGGGTCGAGCAGGAACTCGGTGCTTTGCCGCTGTTTCCGCTTGGGCAGCAGGCAGGGGAGCTTGATCTCGATGATGCCGTCCTCTTCCTGGATCTCCACGCCCTGCATAACGGCGGCGGATGTGAGATATTCCTCTTTTTTGATGGGAGTGGCCGCGTAGATAATGTGCCGGAGCCGGCAGGCGACCCGCTCGGCCCGGAGCGCGGCGTCGGTGGACAGGACCTCATAGTTCTCCGGGTAGCGTTGGATGTCGGTGGTGTTGAGCGCATACAGGGCGCTGTTCAGCCTTGAAATATCGGATAAGATGGATGTAATGCGCTTTGACAGGATTGCTCTGTCCAAATGTGTCCTCCTATTCTTTCTGGTAATATTGAACCTCCCCATTGGGGGAAACGGTGCAGTAGCCGTTGACTGGCGGGAGGTCCAGATGTTGGAGTTGGGATAGATCGTCCACCAGCACGATGTACTTGGACGGTTCCTCCTTTGGCACGGAGAGCAGATGGGAAATCATCGTCTCTTTCCCTTGCTCCACATGGATGATCTCGTAGACCTCCCCCTCGGCAAAGAAAATGATTTTAGCGGGAAAGTCGCTGACGGAGTGGTACTCCACCTGGTCAATGAAATCAGCCAGTACCCAAATGGCGGCAAGCAGTCCCCGATCCACCTGTTCGGCACAATCCGGCGAGGCGCAGTAGCGGCCATCTACAAGCCAGATACGTCCCTGCTTGGTCAAATGGGTCAGCAGATTTTCTATTTTATCCCGTTTTCCAGGGTGCAGCCTGAACAACTGCTCCTTCTCCAGAACACGATACATGGTAATGTCCCGGAGCAGGCCGACAGCCTCATGGCTGTATAAGTCAGCGCGTGTTTTCACGTTGCACTGCCTCCTTAATGCGTATTATCAGCGTATTGACAGCGTAGAAGGGCGTGGGGAATGCGTATAATCGGCGCATTAACAGCGCCTTTGCCCGGCAATACGCATAAAGCCCGTATTACCGGCGCATTACGCACCCACATCGTCCTCCGGCACATTCTGGGTCTGGTGTTCTCTTTTCCCCAGCAGTTCCACCAGTTCCCGGCGGTCTGTGGTGATCAGTTCCTTTTCCAGTTGGCTGCACTTGATCTCGACGGTCACATTATTGTTGTTGGTGCTGATCAGCCCGTTGCCCCGCTCGAAGTGGGTGATTTCCATGACTTCCGCCTCGGAGAGGTGCAGCAGGGTTTGGACCCGGCGGGCCTCCTCTTCCTCCAGATTGAGGACGATCTTGGTTTTGGCATTGTTGATGATGCCTTTACCGTATTTTCCGTCCTCCAGGGCAAAAAAGTCGTTGATGTCCTGGGTGGCGCAGATAGCACTGCCGCCGTAGCCGCGGATAATCTTGAAAATTTCCAAAACAAACTCTGCGGCAAGGCGGTTGCTACTGGCGCCGATCAACTGCCAGCATTCGTCGATATAGATGGCCTTCTCCACTGTGCGGTTTTCCTTGGCCTTGTCCCAGACGAAATCCAGGGCCACGAACATCCCCACGGTCAACAGGTCGCCGGTCAGTTCTGAGATGTCCAAAACCGTGTACTTGTTGTCCAGCGACACATTGGTAGCCTGGTTGAAGGTTCGGGCCGAGCCGTTGACCAGCCGGTTGATGATGTTGGCGAGGCGCTTGGTGTCGGGAGACTCCCGCAGCACCTCATACAAGTCCCCCAGGACAGGCATCGGGCGGTAATGGCCGGGGTGGGCCGGGTCATCCAAACTGCTGTTTTCATGGGTGATCCCTTTTCTGGCATAGGTGCGGATCAAGGCATCGTCCAGCAGTTGCCGCTCCTCATGGGACATGTCCGGAATCAGCAAAGAAAAGAAGATGTGGAGCCGTTGGATCTTGGCGGCCAGTTGGGATTTTTCGATGCTGGGGCCGTCCAGAAGATCGTCCACCGAGTTATCCACCCGGCGGATCTCCATGACGTTGATGCAGTTGCGGGAAGCCGGCGAAATGCTGATGAACTCCCCACCCATATTGGCGCAGGCCCGGTGGAACTCATGGCCCTTGAGCGGGGCGATAATAAAGACCTGGATGCCCCGGCGCCGCATCCGGGTGGACATCAACTGCATGGTGAAGCTCTTGCCGGCGCCGCTCGTCCCCAAGATGGCAATATTCGCGTTTTTGTAAATGCGGGAGTCAAAAATATCGACGATGATCAGCGAGTTGTTGTACTTGTTCACCCCCAGCAGGATACCGTTGTCATCGCACATCTCATAGCTGATGCACGGATAGCAGCTGGCTGCCCCCAAGGTCAGGACGTTCCGTTTGGACCGCTCAAAGAGCCGGTGCTCCAGCGACACCAGGGGGAGGGACGATAAAAAAGCCTGCTCCTCACAGAAGGAACAGGCCTGCGCGTCCATGTCCTGGGAGAGCAGAAGTTTTTTCATTTCCGCGCACTTCCACTCCAGTTCGTCCACGCTGTCCGCCGTAACAGTAATCAGCAGATTGAGGTAATAGAAATCCTCGTTGTTGGCCAGGCCATCCTTCAGAAAATAGCCGGAGCGGATGGCGCCATCCAGATCATCAAAGTCGGTGTTGGTGTCACTGGCCTCTTTGATCCGGCTCCGGTTGATCCGCAACTGCTGGCCGAGTTTCCGCACCATGCGGTCTTTGGGCTGCTTGGCTAAAAACATATCCAGGTCGATCCCGTCCCCGGCATTCACCAGCAGGCTCAGCCACCCGGCCGGGACCTGGGGCTTATACCCGGCGGAAGGGACCAGCAGATAGGCGTAATAGAGTCCATCCACCTCCAGATAGCGGCTGTGAGAGAAATCTATCCGCCTGGGAGCGTAGAATTCATTGGAAGGGATCGCATCCAGGCTACGGCCGGATGCAATGTAGTCCGACAGCACCTGCTTGACCCTCGCCTGAAAGGGCTGAGTATTGCTCTGCCGGCGGCAAAGAATGCTGTAAAGGATCTCGGAAGTCGCCTCGTCCTCGTCATCCGGCATCAAGACGGTGTTGCCGCACTGCCGCAGGTAGTTGGCGGCTGTCCGGGCCGCCGTCTGGAGCGACGAGATGGCTTCCTCTTCCTCGTGGCCCCGCCGAGTGCCGGGCATCTCCTCATACTCAAAAATCAGGAAAAAGCGTCGGGTCACCGCCTCTCGGGAACCAAGCTGCCGGATAAGCTGTAAATAGTCTTCCTGCAGGACACGGCAGTGGGGATCGGTTTCCTGTTCCAGCTCTTTCTTCACCATCTGGAGATGCCGGTTGATGTCCGCCCGTTTTGTCAGCACCTTGAACTGCACCTTAGCCGGCGCGATCTTTAGGTAGGAAATGAAGGAATAGATAATCCCTCGCTGTTCCTGGGCGCTGCGGAGCATGAAATTCACCGGAACCACCTCGACCACCTTGATGTAGCGGTGATCCCTTGTGTAAATGATGCCGTTCTCGATTTTCTCAATGGGTACATAGCCGGCAATCGGATTGAGCGGCTTTTGGAGCGGCTCCTCCTCCAGAAAGGTTTTGACCTGGGTGACTTTGCGCTCTTTCCAGTCTACATGAAGGCGATTGCGGCTTTTGGGCCGCTCCTGTTCGTCCTCGGCCGCCGGCTTTGGCGGCTTGCGTCTGGCCCAACTTGGGAGGATCGGCTTTTTCTTCGGTGTGTCCGTCGGTTCGTCTGCCGACAGCACCCTCCGATTTCGGAGGAAACTAAACAACTGGATGAAAAATGAGGACAGGCTGCTGCCGTTGATGCCGATGAGGGCCACAAGCGCCAGAGGCAGGGCGGTGAGACAGAGAATGATGATGCGGACGGTAAGGGAAAAGTGCAGAGAAAGGACCGGACCGCCGATAGCCACGGCGAGGATGCCGGCCTCCACCACATTCCGGGTCCTAAACATACCGCCCAGCAGGGTGCCGCCCTCGATAAAATTGGGTGGGATCGTGTAGATGTCCCGTTCTTCGTTTTTCATAGACCTCCTAATTACAGTCGGTCCTTACGCTTGGGCGGATCAGGCAGCCTCTTGACGATGCTCTCCTGGTAAGCGACTGTGCCATCCGGAGCATTGTAGGGCTTGCGCTCCACAGCGTCCTGGGCGTACTGCTTGTACCAAAGGGAGCCGTCAGCGGCATGGACTTTTGTAAAGTCCCCCTTCGGCTCGGTATATTGATCCGCATGGTACATCCCGAAAGCGACACCCTCCGAACTGCCGGGAGCCGTCTCAGTCCCAGTGATCCGGCCACCGCCGATCTCCACATTTGTGAACACCGGCGTGTCCTTGGCGTCCGCCCCAAGCGCCGTATAACCCAGATACGACTGGAGGGACTGCGCCGCAAGATCGCCGGTGATGGAGCCTGCGGAGCGGATGTCACCCCGGGCAACGGTGCCGATCACGTCATTGGCGAAATCTCCGCCCTTCAGTAAGGACTTGGCAAAAATCGCGCCGCCCAACCCGACGCCCTGGAAGGAAGAGGCAGTATGATGTTGTGTACGGGTCACTTCCGAGGCGGCATGGCTGGTATGCTCCGCCGTCTTCGCCGCGGTTTGCTGGACAGTCTGATGTCCCTCATGGGTGGCAGTCTGCCTGACACCGGCCTGCTCGCTGGTATGGGCGGAATGGCTGGCGGTTTGCTCAGATGTGGACTTGACCTGTTCAGAGCGGACGGCCGATGTGCTGGAGGTCGCGCTCCTCACTGCGTCGCTGGTAGCCTTGCGCCGGGCCATACCGATCAGGCCGCCCTTGAAAAAGCCGCCTGCCGATGCAGCGGCGGCGTTTCCGCCGGAACTGCCCCGATGGCCGCCGACAGCGCCCAAAGAGTGACCCATCGCGCCGGCAATCGTCCCCACACCCCTGGCCGCGATCAGCGCCTCTGCCAGCATGGAGCCGCCGGTGTGCCCCACATTGACGCCCAGGCTGGCCATAAAGCTGTCGATCTTTTGGGCCGCTTTGAGAAAGCCGATGGCGCACAAAAACCAAATCAGCACGTTCCCGGTCACGGTTTCACGGCCGACAGCGTCCACCTGTGCCTGCACATCGGCCTCACTGATCGCAGAGGCCGGCAACGCGAAGGACACAGAAAAAATAACCGCAAGCACGAGGATACTTGTAAATTGAATGCTCTTTTTCGTTTTCATTCCCCCTGTCAAATGGAAAGCGGATTGGAAATGAAGGAGCCTACCATGCTCACAAAGAGCCGCAGGCACCATGCGTTCATCAGGAGCAGAAAAATCTGGCCGCCGAACATCCGGCACCAGCTCCTGAAAATATTGGAGGTGGCCTGGGAGGACCCCATCGCAAATGCTACGGGCGCCGTGTAGACCAGGATGCCCAGCAGAACATACCGCTCCGCCGCCTCAAACAGCAATTTCAGATAGTTCCAGGCGAGGATCAGCACCAAAATCAGCACGATGATCGTCACCGCTCCGCTTGCACAGACCCCGATGATGGTGAGCATGACCGAGTTAAAGCTCGCGAAATCCAGACTTGGCAGAGCCGAATTCATAATCCAGTCATAGGGGGTTCCGCCGATGCCGAGAACGAGATCCACAATTTCATTGGCATAATAGGCCAGCAGAATGAACAGGACCGACCGTATGCTCAGTTTCACAGGATCTTCCGCCTCAGTACCAAGGCCAAGTCCGAAGTTCTTGACCAGGTTCCAAATCCAGATCAGCAGGATCAGGCCGATGGCAAGAGCCACAAAGACCTCATACATGGTTTCTGCGGCAGGGAAATAGCGGAGAAAGACGGACATATCACAGCCAAGAGCGCCCAAAACTGATGTATTGATTAAGTCCAGGCCGTGCATGACTTGCTCCGCGATCCAGGCCACAATGCCATCTAAAATTCCCATAGGCGGTTAGGGACTGGACGGCGTCCACTGGCCCCCCTGGAAGAAGGGCGTCACATACGCCATAATGAATCCGAGGCCGTTGAGGATGACCCAGGTGATGATGATCCGTTTGAGCCATGCCCGGGACTCCTCGACTGTCCGGCCGGAGCGGGAAAAGTTCATCATCAAGAGCGCCACGGACGCGGTGACGATGGCTGCGATAGTCGAGATGGTGAGGATCTGCGTGTAGACATCCTGCATGATCTCGCTCGCTTTCTCCCAAATGGTGGCCGCTGATGCGGGAGAGGCAAAGCATACACTCAGACAGACACAGAGATAACCCATGTAGAGGATACGGGCGAAGTTCGGACCCCTTCGCCTCGGCTGATTGGGCGGCGTTTTTTCCGGTTTCAACTGAAAAAGACCTCCTTTGACGAGTTTTCCCGCTGAAAACAAAGACAGCACCTGATAGTCCAGGTGCTGTCTTGTCCCGCAAAAGGGCAGAAAAAAAGACGCTGCAAGCGCCTTTTGCGGGTGTTTTCAGTTTTAGGGACAGTTTTGAGCATGACCAGTGTACCACATCAGGATTATCCGCACAATAACAAAACCCTCTCAATTCACTCTCAAAACTGTATCAATTCTCTATCAGCAGAGGGAAACTGGACAGATTCTACTTTCGGGCCGCACCTTCCTCCGGCGGGTAAAACTGCTCCAGGATCAGCAGGCACTCCTGGGAGGTATATCCCCAGAGGATGGAACTGAGGGCCTCCACCGCCTTTTTGCGCTTGCGGTAGTAGGTGGGGAAACTGATGTCCTGCATATGAGGCCGGAGCTGCTCAATGATTTCCTCCGCATTTTTCAGTTGCTGAGGGGAGAGATAGGTGAAATACAAGATCCAGTAGTACTCCTCGCCGTTTTTATGCCGGGTGCGGAGAAGATCCACAGAATGGTTCAGCAGGGAAAGCATCTTGTGGCTCCGCTCAATGCAGCGGGCGTGATTTTCAATTTCTGTGCCGCCCAGATCTGCGCCGGCCAGGTAGACAGACTCCAGAAAATCCTCGATACCGCTCCCATACTCCACTTCAAACTGCTTTTTCAACTGCTGGACGGACAGTTCCAGGCTCCACACCACATCCCGGTACTTTTTCAACAGGCGCCAGGTGTCGTGGTAGCGGGGATCGTCTTCCACCTTTTTCTCAACGGGCTTTTTAGCCATGCTCCGTCACCCCTTCCTGCAGGATGCCAAGGGACAGGACAAATACATAGCGGGGAGTACCCGGGCCGCAGAAAACCTCCATGCGGAACCGATGCGGCTGTTCCTGCTCTCCCATACACTCACCCTTTCCATCGTCGGATAATGGATATAACTGATAGGAGCAACGGGGGCATTGAGAGCACGCAACCCCTTGCCGCTCAAGGAGTTGCAGGACATTCTGCGCCACATTGTCCATGAACGCTTTTGAAACGAAAAGCAGTCTCGTTGGGCCGCAGGCGAAACGCTCCGGCGCCTCTGGCTCCGCGTCGGGCGGAAGAAACTTGATGTTCAGCGAGAGGGCTACCTCCGCCTTGTCCACCATGACATCGGAGATTTGGAACATGGTGGAGAGATAGTTTTTCAAGTAGATGGCTGTCCCGTGGCGCCCTGGGAAGGTCACCAGTGTAATATGGCCCAGCCGGGAGAGCTTCTTCAGCACCCGGCCAACCGTCGCCTTCGAGATCCCCCAGCGAGCGGCGAGATCCGCATAGGACACCAGCGGCTTCCCGCTCCCGTTTCGGAAATAGGCTACCGGCCCGGTAAAGGAACCCTGTACCCGTTCATCATTGTAGACCGCCGAGATCCAGAGATCCAGCAGGATGTCCATTTCTGAGCATCTGCCGACGCTGATCAGGTCGGTGGCAGTTGACACGGGGAGGAAGTAGAAGCCTGTGTCCTTTTGACAGGGGCAGTTATAGTCCAGGACAGTGTTATGCCGCCGCCAGTCCTTGATCTGATAGCGCACCAGCTTGTCCCGCCCCAAAATCTTGTAGTCGATCAGGTGGTCATCCTGAAGCCCGTCCAGGACGTCAAAGATGCGCCGCTTTGTTCGGAGGCGCAGCCATTCTGACAGTTCCTTAAATGTGCAGACCCATTCGCCGGGATAAATCGTGTAGGTGATGCCATCGATCCGCCGGTAGGAGGTGCGGAAGTTGGCGTAGGAGCAGAGGACGGCATAATAAAAAAGGCCGGAGCATCCGTTGTTGGTTCGGATGCTCCGGTCGGCGATGAGCGTTTGGATAAATTCTCGATGTACCCGGCAACGGGGGTAATCCACGAGCTGCTTGATTTCAACTTGATAGCCTAACATGAGGAAGCTCCTTTCAAGGTAGTTCCCCCACAAGCAAGATGGCTTGAAAATGCACATAGTTGCATGAAGAAACACATTGCAAGCGGGATGATTTCTGCTAATTTTCTGCTAATCAAGGGTGTGCTAATCCTTTGCTAATCAGCAGTTTTTCATCCCAACGACACGCCATGATACAAAATATGTACAAAGAGGAACTTGCATCAAAGACTATTTTGTGTTAGTATTTCACAATAAAATGTGTAAGGATACTGTGGAACACGGCGGTTCATTGGCTCAACCTCACTCCTAAGCGGTAGGCCACCAGTTAGAGTCTGGTCAGGGGTGCCAGAGATCCCGCTGCATGCCGGTTTCCCCGGCTTGCAGCGGTTTTTTCTCCCCTGCTCTTTCGGAGCCCGCCGCTCGCATATACATAAAAATACATATTCGAAGAATTTGTCGAACGGTTTTTCAGCCGCGCCTGCAATAAAACCGCCGGCTCGCGCGTTATCCTCACAGAACGGAGCATGCGGGCCGCACGCCCAACAAACAACTGGAGGTATTTATTATGAAAAATCTGTCTGTAAAAAAGCTGGCCGGCATCGCCGCCGGCGCTGTGGCGGTATTGGCGGTCATCGCGGCGGTGGCCATCTTTGCCCTGCGGGTGGACAGCAGCGAAGCCCAGCAGATCGCTCTGGACGCCGCCGGCGGCGGAGAGATCATCTCCCGGGAAACCAGCAGCGAAGGACTGTGGAACGAGTACAGCTACGAGATCGTCAACGGCGACACCTGGTATGACATCGAAGTCAGCGGCTTCGGCCACATCACGGAGCTGGAGAGCGGCACGAGCCAGTATCCGCGGAGCTGACGCTGCCCCGGACCTGCGGCGGTCTGTTGCGCCGCCCCTGCTTCTCTGCTATAATGGGGAAAGTTCCTGCGGCCTCCAGGCCGCCTGACGCAAGGGAGGAGCCCATGACAGAACGGGAAAAGATGCTGCAGGGAATGCTGTACGACCCGGCTCACGATACGGCCCTGCAGGCGGAGATGGCCGCCTGCAAGGCATTGTGCCGGCAGTTCAATCAGCTGGCCTATCAAACGACGGATATCGAGGCGGCCCAGGCCCTGCTGCGCCGCCTGCTGGGCGCTGCCGGAGAAGGGCTGCGGATCGAGCCGCCCTTCTGGTGCGACTACGGCGTCAATATCACCGTGGGGCGGAATTTTTACATGAACCACGGCGGCGTCATTCTGGACGCCGGCGGCGTGACCTTTGGGGACAACGTGTTCATCGGGCCCCAGTGCGGCTTTCACACCTCCGGCCACCCCTTGGCGGCGGCGGAGCGGAACCGGGGGCTGGAGTACGCCCGCCCCATCCGGGTGGGCAGCGACGTCTGGATCGGTGCCGGCGTCCAGGTGATGCCCGGCGTCACCATCGGAGACGGGTCCGTCATCGCCGGCGGCAGCGTGGTGACGCGGGATATTCCCGCCGGCGTACTGGCGGCCGGTGTCCCCTGCCGCCCGATCCGCCCCATCACGGAGGCGGACCGGACGCTCCCCTGACCCCCCTCCGGGACAGCGGCCGCTGTCCCGGAAATTTTCTGCCCAGGGTTGGAAAGCTTGCGGGAATGTGCTATCATAGGGGCGCGGCCGGTAAATTTTTTTTGGCCGCGATGCAATAAAACGCGCCGCTGGCGCGTTGTCTGTGTGAACAGGAGGAGGTCCCATGATATTCTGCATGTCCGTGGCGGAGCCGGACCCGGGCGCAGACGCCGCTCTGGAGGACTGTATCGTCCGCATCGCCGGAGGGGATCAGAACGCCCTGGCCGATCTGTACGGCCGCACCCGTCCCGCTGTTTACGGATTCGCCCTGTCCATCGTGAAAAACGCCCACGATGCGGAGGATATCCTCCACGACGCCTATCTGCAGGTGTGGAACGCCGCCGGCGGCTACCGGGCCCAGGGCAAGCCCATGGCCTGGCTGCTGACCATCACCCGGAACCTGGCCATCAGCCGCCTGCGGGAGCATGGGCGGACGGAGCCCCTGGTCCAGGAGGACTGGCAGGACCACCTGGCCGACAGCCCTGCTGTCACCCATGAGGACCGGCTGATGCTGCAGGCCATGCTCTCCGCCCTGGGGGACGAGGAGCGGCAGATCGTGACCCTTCACGCCCTGACGGGTCTGCGGCACCGGGAGATCGCCGCCCTGCTGGGGCTGCCGCTGCCCACGGTCCTCTCCAAATACAGCCGGGCCCTGAAAAAGCTGCAACTCGCATGGAAGGAGGCAGACTGACTTGGACGAACGAGAACTGGAACAGCGCCTGCGGACCGCTGTGGAACACGCCGCGCCCGATCCGCTGGACCGCATCCTGGCCTCCTGCGGCCCCCAAACAGGGACCGTCCTCCCCTTTGAGGCCCCGAAGAAGAAGCGCCGCTGGGCGCCCCTGGCGGTGGCTGCCGCCCTGGCCCTGGTTATCTGCGGCGGCGCGTTCGGAATTACCAGCTGGCGGGGAGCCAACGCCGTTGACTCCGTGGTGATGCTGGATGTGAACCCCAGCCTGTCCATGGAAGTCAGCGCCCAGGAGCGGGTGCTCTCCGTCACCCCCTTCAACCAGGATGCGGAGATCATCCTGGGCGACATGGACCTGACGGACACGGACCTGGACGTGGCAGTGAACGCCCTGATCGGCTCCATGCTGCAGAACGGCTATCTCAGTGATTTACAAAACGCCATTCTGGTGTCTGTGGAGAACCAGGACGCCGCCAGGTCCGCCCAGCTCCAGCAGCACCTGACGGACACCATCAACAGCGTCTTTCAGGGCGGTTCCCTGGAGGGGGCCGTCCTCAGCCAGACCGTGACGGAGAGTGCAGACCTGAACGCCCTGGCCCAGCAGTACGGCATCTCCGTGGGCAAGGCAGCCCTGATCCAGGAGATCATCGCCCAGGACAGCACCCTGACCTTTGCCTCTCTGGCCCCTCTGTCGGTGAATGAGATCGCCCTCATCACCGAGTCCCGGCACCTGACCTCCCAGACCGTCACCCAGACCGGCACCGCCAGCACCAAGGCCTACATTACGGCGGAAGCGGCCAAAAACGCCGCGCTGTCCCACGCCGGCATCAGCGAGAGCGATGTGGCCCAGCTGGAGATCGAGTTCGACAGCGAGGACGGCCTGATGGTCTATGAGGTGGAGTTCTATGCCGGCGGCTCTGAGTATGACTACGACATCGACGCCCGCACCGGCGAGGTGGTAAAATCCTCCCGGGAGGGCGGCGGCTCCGCCGGAACGTCCGGCGGAACGGCCTCCGGCAGCTCCGGCTCCTACA
>ENA-ORNG01000802-ORNG01000802.1-human-gut-metagenome-genome-assembly--contig:-NODE-802-length-25574-cov-2.589482_pt1 | contig 25574 bp, 16 predicted proteins | sample MGYA00242113_ERZ509018 | MGnify/ENA primary metagenome ERZ509018 (study PRJEB26280, sample SAMEA2338711) | human gut metagenome | biome: human gut; feature: human-associated habitat; material: faeces... | reverse complement strand
CTGAGATCTTCCGTCAGCTATCTTCTGTTTTGCATCGGCAAGCTGTTTTTTGCCATCTTCGAGTTCCTGCCGGGCGTCGGCAAGCTGTTGTTTGCCATCTTCGTATTCTTTTTCGCCGTCAGTTAATTCCTGTTCTCCATCATCAAGCTTTTTCTTTGCATCCGCAAGTTCTTCATCCGCTTCCTTTTTGCCGTCCGCAAGCTCTTTTTCGGCATCCTCGATTTTTTCCTGTGCTTCACCGACTACCGAATCATAACGTGCCTGGCAGCGCTCTGCCTCAATGCCTTTTACTTTATCTTCCAGTTTGTCAGCCAAGTTATCATAGCCGTCGGTATAACTGGTGACCTTATCCACCTCATGTGCGCGCACGTAGATCTGTGTATACACATCTGAATCGAAATCATCCGCAACGACATACATGAATCCATTTACTTCACCGGATCCTACGGTCGTATTTCCTCTGTTAAAAGATATATACAGCGGACTTTTACCAATACCGACGACCGTATAGGTCTCTTCTTTCAAAAGTTCAGAGTCTCCGGGCTGTCGGATAACAACCTTGTCTCCGATCGAATATTTCTGGCCTGACGCAAACGCGGAATCCAGGAAGCACTCCCCGCTCTTTTGGGGAAGTCTTCCTTCTGTTATGCTCAGGTGATTGACTTCTTTATTCAGGGATTCCACATGGAGTACTTTCTGAGAATCTGTTTCTCCACAGATCACATCTGTAGAACATGCCCCTTCCACTGTATCAGTCTCCGGCAGTTCTTTAAGCGCCTGTATATCATCATCGGTCAGTCCCATGGTTCCGACCACTTTCAGATCCATAAGCTTTGACTCGTTATAATATGCATCACCGGAAAGCCGCATGTCCGGAGAGGATGCCTGGATTCCTGAAAAAAAAGCCACACCCAGGGCCACGATACAGAAGATCGATATAAAACGCGCCCGGCTCTTTCTGACTTCCATCCAGAAGTCTTTGTGCAATGCTCTTTTTCCTACCATTCGATTTCCTCCACCGGCGTAGGATCAGTATTCAGTTCCATTGCCGAAACCGTACCATTTTTGATATGGATCACGCGGTCTGCCATTGGTGTCAATGCTGAGTTATGTGTAATAACGATAACTGTCATCCCTTTTTCCCTGCACATATCCTGCAAAAGCTTCAGGATTGCCTTTCCTGTCTGATAGTCAAGTGCCCCTGTCGGTTCATCACACAAAAGAAGCTTCGGATTCTTTGCAAGGGCTCTTGCGATCGAAACTCTCTGCTGTTCACCGCCGGATAGCTGTGCAGGGAAATTGCCCATACGGTCTTCCAGTCCAACTTCGCAGAGGACCTTTTTTGCATCGAGTGGATTTTTGCAGATCTGCATCGCAAGCTCTACGTTTTCAAGTGCGGTAAGATTCGGCACCAGATTATAAAACTGGAAGACAAAGCCGATATCATCGCGGCGGTAAGCGGTCAGCTGGTGGCTGTTATATTCAGCAATATTTGAGCCGTCCACGTAGACGTCACCCTCTGTCGCTGTGTCCATTCCACCAAGAATATTCAGAACCGTTGTTTTACCGGCTCCACTCGGTCCAACAACTACGACAAATTCACCTTTTGATATTTCAAAGCTGATATTATCCACTGCCCGGATCTCAACTTCACCCATTTTGTATATCTTAGAAACTTTATCTAATTTTACATATGAATTTTGAAGGTTTCCCATATTTTTCTCCTGTATATTGCAACCATATTCAATACCTGCTACTATCAGTATACCAAAAAAGCACCGTCCGCAACAGCTTCCAGACGATGCTTTTTTGTATTTTTTTTGTGTTTCACATATCTTTTTCTTCTTTTCGTTTACTTGCAAGCAAACCTCCGATCCTGCCGGTTTCTTTTGCTGACAGGCTTTTCCATCCACTTTCCAGTACTTTATCCAGAATTCCCAGTTCCTGTGCAATTTCATATTTCAGTTTCTGCTCTTCCGGAAGTACTCCCTTCAGATAAGCTTCCACTTCCTTTTCTTTGTTCATGTCCACAACTCCTTTTATACTGCTTCGCACTGATTCACAGCAGTCTGCCTTCCAGCATTCCTGTTCTTTCAGAGTATGGACATCTTTTTCAGAAATTATACATTGTTTTCCGGATGTTCTTCATATCGAACTCTCAAATCTGCACCGGCTCATCCCTTAGGAATAATAATGGCAGCAATGATATATGCCCAGATCCCTGCCCCGCCAAAGCAGGTCAGGATCACCCAGGCAAGACGTACCAATGTTGGATCAATGTTGAAATATTCTGCAATACCGCCGCATACACCGCACAGCATATAATTTACAGATGATTTGTAAAGCCTTTTGTTATCCATGATCAATTCCTTCTTTCTTAAACTGAAAACATTTTACAGGTACCTTATAAACCGGCTGATATTCTGAACAGCCGTTTATTTTTCAAAATCTACCGTTATATTTCCCACACCACAGTCCAGATTCATATTTCCTTTGGCATTTGGGTTCGTGATATTCTTATTATGTCCGACACCGCTGTAAGAGCTGTCACCAATATCCACATTTCCCGCCGAACAGGAAATCTGATAATTGTAGTCTGCTTCTTTTCCCAGAATACCAAGATCAACATTTCCAATACCACAGTCAACTTCCAGATTATTTATATCCAGCTCTGACAGTTCTACATTTCCTGTGCCAACTGCAATTGTTGTATCGCTGGCTGCACGGATCTTCCCTGTATTTGTAAACTCACCTGCCGCTACAGATACATCCAGATCATCCGTCCAAAATTCATCGCACATTGTAACTGTACCTGCTGCAACCTCTATAGAAGTCTCCTTAAATCGTACATTCTTCGGATAACTCACTGTGATCTCACGATCCCGGGTCCTGCCGGTCGTCTCAAGAATCAGACTGTCATCCTCTGTACCGATCCTTATCTTATCTTTCTTCGAACCAGACACCTCTATGCGAAGCTTATCTCCATCATAGGACCGAAACTTAAGTTCGTCTCCACTCAGTGAAAGTTTCAGATCAGAAATTGGTGCTGTTTCAAAAATTTTTTTGTCATTATCTGTTTCAACCGGTTCAAGCTGTGTGATCTCATCCCAGTCCTGTTCCCAGTCATCTTTATCATCAAGGCTGATATATTTTGCTGTCTGTTTAACAATACCATCGAATCCATATTTTGATAAGTTCAGTCCTGCGATCGTAGCCCCCATGGCAACTCCACCGATACTCATTCCAATTCCGACAACACCAACAACGGCAGCTGTAAGCAGCATTACTTTTGAAGATTTTTTCATGCCCGTTCACCTTCCTTTCTGCCTCTGTTCACAATACGGCAGCAAAAATCTGTAAAATTACGCAGAATTGCCGGAAGTGCACAGGTTGCTGCCCATTTCAGGAACACAAGACCAACAAGTGCCAATGCAAACAGGAGCAGACCAATTCCAACGAGAAGGACACCAAACGGAAGTGCTGTAAAACAAGTTCCAATTCCGGCTCCGATCACTGCTACTGCGGCAACAAACAGACCAACTACAGCAGCACCGATTCCGAATACGACCAGAAACGGAAGCAATGCCAATGCTACAATAAACCCAAGTACTCCTCCGACTGCTCCTTTGATCAGAGGTGAAATAAATACCAGAAGGATCAATACCAGAATCACACTGGCCTTTCCGCCTTTGCGTTCAGCATGATAACCTCGGTCCACACGGTTCTGTGGCATCTGACGTTCATTATCTGCACGCTCATCCTGAAATCCATTTTCGGTAAATTCTCCGTAGTTTTGCGAGCTGCTCTTTAAATCTTCTTTAATAATAGCCGCTACCTTTCCCGGACTTCCAAGCTCCCGGATCACTTCTGCCTCCTGATCTTCTCCGGCATCATCAAAGTAACTCTCATAATACTCAAGAGCCTCTTGTCTTTCCTCCTCAGAGATATCAGAAAGCAGTTTCTTTAACTGTTCCATAAACTGCACTCTGTTCATAACTCTATGCCTCCCTCAAACAGCTTCGAAATCTTTGTTGAATAATTCCTCCATTCAACTCTGTACAGATTCAGCTGTGCCATGCCTTTTTCTGTGATTTTATAATATCTGCGGTTTCTGCCTGCAAAAGCCTGATCGTATGTCTCCAGACATTCATCCTTCTGCAGTCTCCGCAGCACCGGATACAGCGTTGATTCGGATACCTCCAGCACACTCCGTACATCCTGGGTGATCTTGTAGCCGTAGGTTCCATCTTTCTCATTCGATACTACAGCCAGAACGATCGCGTCCAGAAGTGCCGCACCTGTGTTAAATACCATGCTATCACTTCCTTCATATTTTTTCTGCAATATTATCTAGCGATATAATATTATTTCGTTAGTAATACTATATGATATATAATATAGTTTTGTCAATAGTATTTTCTATTTTCTTTAACTAATTTATAATTTTATTGTTATATCTGCTATTTGCAGACTCTTCTACAATAATAACTTATTACAGATACTAAGGAGATTTTCATGTCTGAACATACAATTACCGAACTCCTCTCTCCTGCATTTCTGTCTCGCATGCAGAATATGCTGGGTGATGAATATGAAAGCTTTTTAAAAAGTTATGAAGCACCGCGTACTTACGGGCTTCGTGTAAATACCGCAAAAATCAGCTGTGACGAATTCGAACGGATCGTCCCGTTCCCGGTCACTCCGATTCCGTGGATCTCCAATGGATATTTTTATCCGGAAGATGTCCGTCCATCTTTCTGTCCACTCTATCAGGCCGGACTTTTCTATCTGCAGGAACCAAGTGCCATGACACCGGCATCCTGTCTTCCAGTCACTCCAGGTGAAAACGTTCTGGACCTTTGTGCTGCACCTGGCGGCAAAGCTACTGCCCTTGGTGCAATGCTGAATGGAAGCGGACTCCTGGTCGCCAATGACATCAGTGCTTCCAGAGCCAGGGCACTCCTTCGCAACATTGAATTATTCGGTATCACCAATGCATTTGTTACAAATGAAACTCCGGCACATCTCGGTAAACATTTTCCTGAATTTTTCCATAAGATTCTGCTTGATGCACCTTGCTCCGGAGAAGGCATGTTTCGCAAAGAAGAAGCGCTTGCACGTGACTGGACTCCTGAAAAGTCTCATGAACTTTCCATTCTGCAAAAAGAATTGATTCGGCGGGCAGCCGATATGCTTCGTCCAGGCGGACTGCTTCTGTACTCCACATGTACCTTTGCGCCGGAAGAAGACGAAGAAGTTGTTTCTCATCTTCTTGAAAACCGACCGGATATGGAACTCCTTGAGCTTCCGGAATATGAAGGTTTCACTTCAGGTGTCCCGGAATGGGGAAACGGAGATCCGTCACTTATACGCAGCGTACATCTCTTTCCCCATAAGATGCAGGGAGAGGGACACTTTCTTGCACTGTTTCGTAAAGAGGGCAGAACCGATCTGATCGGTACAATGTCTTCTGCAAAACCAAATGCCGAAACCCGCAAATGGCTGGAACTTTTCCTGAAGGAGATCGGACTGAAAACACTTGGTGGGCAGCCCTTTGACTGGAATCGCGTTGAAACACGAAAAGACAAAGTCTACTATCTGCCACCGATAGGCGGTGATTTCCGTGGACTTACATTCCTTCGAAATGGGCTGTATCTCGGGGACCTTAAGAAAAACCGTTTCGAACCTTCCCAGCCATTTGCACTTTCCCTTCGAAAAGGTGATGCAGAAGCCGTAATCTCACTTCCGGTCTCCGATCAGCGTCTGACACGCTATCTCAAGGGTGAGACTCTCAATATTGAACCGGAAGAGGCTGCTCACGCAAAAGGATGGCATCTGCTCTGCGTTGAAGGTTATCCAATCGGATTCGGTAAACTCGTCGGCCAGACTCTCAAAAACAAATATCCCGCAGGATGGAGAGTGTAACCTCTCTGTCCTACGAGATATTTTCATGATAACGGTATCATCTTTCTCAGTGTAAATGAATAAATATATGTTTCCTTTACTTTTTTCTGCAGCATTCGTTCCAATGCCGCTGCGTAATCCTCCAACTGTATATGATACAGATCGATCAGATTCTGTTCTCCCCCCGGTGATACCTTATCAGTCTTATAATCCACCAGTACGATCTCATCGTCCTCAATAAAATAGGCATCTATGATTCCCTGCACCAGTACTGTCTCTTCACCGTTCCAGGCTGCCTCGATCTGATTCATCTTCTGTGCAATGACAAATGGCTGTTCGCGATAAAGTGCGTTTTGTTCTGCTGCTGTTTTCATACGCTGTCCAAGTTTTGAATCCACAAACGCAAGAATATCTGCAATTCGGATACATTGTGCTTCCTCCGGTGACATTTTCCTGCTGTCTGTGAGCATCCGAATCTGTTTCTGGATCTGATGTACATCTTCTGCATGTGTATAATCCAGGCATTCCATCAGACGGTGATAGGCCGTTCCTCTTGCAGCTCCACGATATTCTTCTTTTTCCCCTGAAACAAATGTCGGAATGATCTCCTGAATATCCGGTTCATAAAACAGGGATTCTTCTTTTTCTTCCTCCCCCCGCCAGCTGCGTTTCTTAAGTTCCGATACACTGACTTTCACCGGCAGATCTTTAAGATATTCAAATGGATAGCGAAAAGCAAATCTTTCTGTCAGAATCTCATGGATCTCCTCATCATAAATTTTTCTGCTGTCCCATTCTTTGAGAAGTTTTTCCTGCATCTGGCTGTCCGTCTGTCCAAGAATCTCACCCTGTACCAGCTCCGCTGCCGTAATTTTCTGCACTTTGAATTCCGCGTGTTCCATCTCACAGACCTGGATCTGCCGGTCTGCAATCCCATATTCCCTGAAAAGTGGCAGCATAGCTTCATGGCGAGCCAGAGCCGGAAGGATAAATGACCAGTAGTTTCTTGCTTCTCCCCTTGTTCCAATCGGAAGCAATGTCTCTCTGCGTCCCATCTGCCAGGAAACTTCCTGCAGCACATCCGCAAGCTTTGCAATTGTCCCTGTAATGATCAGTTTTTCCTTTGCCCTGGTCAGCGCCACATAAAGAACTCTCAATTCTTCCCCAAGGCTTTCCCTTTTGAGCTGTCTCCGTATGATCTGTTTGTGTACTGTTGACAGAATCAGACGCTTTTCCGGAAGGATGACATCCACTCCGAAGCCCATATCAGGATGGATCAGAAAACGACTGTTGATATCCTGAAAATTGAACTGTTTTCCCATTCCTGCTGCAAACACGATTGGAAATTCCAGTCCTTTACTTTTGTGTATTGTCATGATCTGCACTGCACCGTTTCCGGCATCAGCCAGATTTACTTCTCCAAAATCCACTTCATATTTCTGCAGTTTTTCTATATAACGGACGAAGTTAAACAGTCCACGATAGCTTGTTTTTTCGTATTCCATTGCTTTTTCCACAAGCATATGAAGGTTTGCACCTCTCTGTGCACCACCCGGAATTGCTCTTACATAATCCCCATATCCTGTTTTTCTGAGAATATACTGGATCAACTCATGAACCGGTGTGTACACCGCAAGGTCACGCATTTCTTCCAGCAGCTCTATAAAATGACTGATCTTCTCTCTTAATACAAGTTCTTCTTCATCCCTGTCATCTGTCTTTCTGTCTCTGAATGCAAGCAGACTTTCATACAACATACCATCCGGACATTTGCTTCGGATTATCGCAAGTTCCTGTGTATTGCAACCTCCGATTGCAGAATGCAGTACACCTGTCAGCGGAATATCCTGCATTGGATTATCGCATATGCGGAGATAATTCAGAAGCGTCACCACTTCCTGTGCTGCAAAATATCCTGTTCGAGATGCTGTATAGACCGGGATTCCCTTTGATGCAAGTACCTGGCTGAATGGCTCCGCCCATCCCGCAGAAGTTCGCAGAAGGATGACAATATCACCATATCCTGCCTTACGATAAGTTCCGCTATCCTTATCCAGCACCTCTTCGATACCGGCAAGCTTCTGGATCCGCTGTGCGATCGCAAGTGCCTCCAGTTCCTGTACTGTCTGATTTCCCTGCTCCTCCAGTTCCTCACCGTCCTTTTCGATCAGGAGTACTTCTGTCTCCGGCTCTTTACCATCTGCTCTCTCTGGAAATGACGCACCTGTATAAAGTGCATTTTCATCCTCATAAGTGATCCCGCCAAGATCCTCACCCATGATCTGGCGAAACAGATAGTTGACAGATGATAATACCGTTCCACGGCTTCGGAAGTTTTTGTGCAGATCGATTCTCTGTTCCTCGCTGTCTTCCAGTGAATACCTGTGGTATTTTTCCATAAAAAGCTCCGGTCGTGCCAGACGGAAACGATAGATACTCTGCTTGACATCTCCAACCATAAAAATATTTTTCCGTTTGTCTGCCCATCCGGCTACCAGATTTGTGATCATCTCCTGTACCAGATTACTGTCCTGATACTCATCTACCATTACTTCATCATAACGTGCAGATAATTCCCATGCAGCTGCACTCGGTGTAATCGTATCGCCTTCTTTGTGCATCAGTATGTCCAATGCAAAATGTTCCATATCCGTAAAATCCAGAATATTCTGTTCTCTTTTTCGGTCAGCAAAAGCGTCCTTATACTGCAGTGTGACTTCAGCCAGTCCTTCCATTGGTCTGCGGCAATACTGCAGATACTCAAGAATCAGTTCTTCTGTCTGGTTAAAATATTTTTCTGTCAGTTCATTCCAGAGTCCCTTGGCACTGTCACGGAGATCTTTCACCTGTATTTTCTTTTCCTCGTCTACCGACAGATCTTTTTTCGTTGAAAGCCGGGCATATTTGTGATTTTTAAGAAGTTCTGAAAATCCATTGTAATCACGCTCTTTGACCGCAGTCTCCGCTGCTCTGAGTAACAGAATATCATCATCCAGCGCAGCCTCATAAAAATAAGGTCCTGACTCTTCCCGGCAGATTGCAGCTGCCCTGGAAAGAAGCTCTCGTACCTGCACGATGCTCTCATCTGCGGCATCCCAGATCAGCTTCATCCACGGTGTATCGTGAAGATCTTCCAGTGAATCCACCTGATACACCTCAAGACACTCCTCGATCCATTCTTCCGGAAACGGATGACTCATAGACGCATCGTACAGTTTATAGATCATATCGCGTATCTCATCATCTGTCTTTCCCGTCGCATAACACTCCACAAGACTTAAAAACTTCTCGCCTTTCCTTGCATAGGCAGCCTCCAGAACCTCCTTCATGACATCTTCCCTGAGAAGTTTCAGTTCTCCTTCCTCTGCCGTCCGATAGCCAGGATCCAGATCGATCATATGGAAATAATTTCGAATGATGTAAGCACAGAATCCATCAATTGTTGTAATCTGTGCATTGTGAATCAACGATGCTTGTCTTTGCAGGTGTTCATTGTCCGGATTATCGTACAACATCTGATCGATTGCAGCTGAAATCCTCTCCTTCATCTCCCCTGCCGCAGCACGCGTAAATGTCATGATCAACAGACGATCAATGTCCACTGGTCTTTCTGTATCCATGATCTTGCTTAATATCCTCTGTACAAGCACAGCCGTTTTTCCGGAGCCAGCTGCAGCACTGACCAGAATATTCCGATCCCGAAGTGAAATGACTTTCTGCTGTTCTTCTGTCCAGGTTACTCCCATCAGTCTTCCACCTCCTTTGCAAATGCTTTCCAGATCTCCTCATCTGCAAACTGTTTCAGTCTGCGGAATTCATAACCTGGAATCTTCCGGTCAAAACCGCAGGTCCCCTGATATGGACAGTATGTGCAGGCATTACGGTTTCCCATCTCATATGGAGCAGCTTCCGCATTGCCGTTCAATATCGATTCCCGGATATCAGTGATTTTTTTCTTTACATAAGCATCCAGAAGTTCAAATTCTGTCTCACTTGCCACAGAAGAACCTTTTCGAAGTGTTCCCTTTGTCGTATAAGACAATGGCAATGAGATCGTAGTCCTGTCCAGATTCTCGATCACATCCCTGTCGTCCATGACAAGACCATTCATTTTCAGCTTTTTGAAAATCTCCGGATCCAGTTCATCCAGATCTTCTTCCATTTCTTTCTGAAGCATCGGATCTTTGACATTGTAATAAAAGATTCCTGCCGGTCTTACCTGACAGTCCGGATGTTTTCTCTGTTCTGCCTGCATGGCGGCATCCATATACACGACTAGCTGCATCTGAAGTCCATAATAAATACTTACCAGATCAAATGAGGTATTTCCGGTCTTGTAATCTATGATCTTTACATAAACCCTGTCTTCTTCCTGCATCACATCCAGGCGGTCAATTCGGCCTCCGCCAATAGCCACCTCGAAACCTTCCGGCTCAAATCTGCCGTTTTTTAACTGTTCCTGCAAGGCCCATACGGTTCTTCGGAGAATTCGTCTCGTCCGTTCTATCATGTAGTGATTTCTTGCACTGCTCTGCAGAATCGTATTTCCATAATCAGCAGCAATTTTATCCAGACAGTTATCTGCGATCGTATCTCGTTCTTCATCAGAGAGTTCTCGCCAGTTCAGTTGTTTTTGCCGCAGCTCTACTGCAAACTCCTCCAGGGCCTGATGAATAATGTTTCCCATATCCATTGCCCGAAACTCATATTCTGCCCGTTCCGTAAGTTCAAGTCCATATTTCAGAAAATGTGCAAATGCACATGCAGAAAAACGCTCCAGCCTCGTTGCACCATTTGGTGAGATTTCCCCATACAACGCTTTTGCGACACTTTTGCTGATCTGATCCACCGGTTTTCTGAGGAAAGCTGCATCGGTCAGTTTTTTTGTCATTGTACAATAATCGGGACTATTCAGATACCAGCTGTAGAGTTCTGCAAACAGCTGATTTTCTTTTCGTTTCTCTTCATCTGTCAGATTTTCCAGAAGATATCCTACCGATGTATTTGGCGTTTCCAACAGATCCAGTTCCTTTTCCGGTTTCTCTGCACGCTCTATATGAATTTCAGGAAAAAGTGTCTGTATTGTACGAATCAGAAATGCCGGTCCTACTGCTTCTCCTTTTCCATTTGATCTGCTGTAAGAAAGGCAGAGACTTTCACTCGGTTTTGTCAGATTCAGATACAGATAAAAACGCTGCATGTTCATCAATTCTTTTGGTCCCGGTGCCAGCTCAATCCCCTGATTTCCCAGGAAGTCTCTGTCCATCTCTGTCAGTATTCCACCGGACTCCGTATTTTTCGGAATGCATCCTTCATTAACCCCGACAAAAAACAATGCCCGAATATCTTTCAGTCGTGTTCTCTCCATATCTCCGATCAGAACCTGATCGATTCCCGGAGGAATCAACGCAACTTTCGCCTGCGTCATACCGGTCTCCAGAAGCTGTCTGAACTCTTCAGGAGAAACTACTTCTTCACCAAGGATACTGACCATCTTGTCCAGAAGATCCATGATAATCCCATAGATCTGTGCATATTCTTTCTCCCTGGCACGATCTCCCTGCTGTTTAAAATGCAGTTCCTGCACTTTCAGTTTTTCCTGGATCTGTCTCTTTACAATAAAATCATACAGATATCTGCTGTATTCTCCGACCGTTTTCTTTTTTCCGGAAAATCCTTCTGCCAGTTCACGTACTTCTTCTGTAAAATGTTCACGAATTTCATTCAAATCCATGATAACCGCCGGATCCATGCCACGGTAGATCCTTACCCATGTCTCATTCCATTTGCGAAATCCACGGATTCCAAGTGCAATCACATAATTTTCCAGGATATCCACTTCTCTTCTTGAAAGATCCGACATTCCACATCGCAGATAACGAAAAACACTTTCATAACTGAATCCCTGTACTGTCATTTCCAGGGCAGCACGCAGATACTCCACAAATGGATTCATTAATACCGAATGTTTTTCATCCACAAAAAAAGGAATTTCCGCTGCATCAAACACATGTCTGGCAATGCTTCCATATTCCTCCAAATTTCCCGTGATCACAGCGATCTGGCCGTATCTGTATCCGTGTTCACGCACCAGCCGGCTGATTCGCCTTGCCGTTTCTTCCATTTCACGTTCCGGATTTCCTGCCTGAAAAATCTGCACCTCCTTCTGTTCTTCGTTATAGGCTCCTCTGTGATAACGAAACAGATTCTGTTCCAGAAAATTCAATGCAGGTGCTTTTGCAAATCTGGATTCAGCTCCGGCCTTTACCCAGATTGGTTCTTCCATATCCCTGGTAAATTCCGAAAGGGATCGAATCATTTTGTGACTCATATAAAACAACTCATGTGGTTTTCCTTTCGCAAGCAACTGTTCTCTGACATCCATTGTTACTGTCACTGTTACATGTTCACAGACCTGAAGGAGTTCCCGGATAACGGTATGCTGCACTGGCGTGAAACCGGTATATCCATCCAGCACAACTGTACTTCCTTTCAATTTTTCTGAAAAAGGAATTTCTTTTGCCAGCACTTCCAATACCTCTTCTGCCGTCATAAAATGCTCGGACAGGTATTCCCGAAAAGCCTCATACAAAACTGCCACATCTTTCAGTTTCATCTGAAGAAGTGGTTTGTCTGATGCATCCTGGATCATCTTATCAAGTTCTTCTTTGCGAACCTCATACTGCATAAATTCAGAAATCAGTGATTTTACTTCATCCAGATATCCTGGTTTTTTCATCTGGTTTTTCAGATAGACCAGTTTCTTCTGGCTGACCTGCACCAGTTTCTGAAGAATCATATTTTTGCCGGTTTCCTCCAATACTTTACGGGTATCTCCACCTACTTCTTCAAAAATCCGATAGGCCAGTCGTTCAAAACTCAGCACATCAATATTCAGGATTCCTTTCTGCGGATGCATCTCTACAAGTGTTTTCTGTGTCTGCATCGTGAACTGCTCCGGAACGATCACATAATACATTTTTTCCGGATGAGCAGCGGCTTCACGAATCACCCTCTGGTAAGCCCTGAAGGATTTTCCTGCACCTGAATTTCCTATAATAAACTGAAGTGACATAAAAGTCCTCCTCAAAATAATTCTTTCTATTAATTTAACATAAATCTACTCAAATTGTAATAAGATATATAGAATCAGAGTTAGATCAGATCTGCAACAAACCATATTTCCGAAATCAGGAGGCTTATCCATGAGTTCCAAGACCAAAATTGTAGTTCTACATATGAAAGAAGTGATCTATACAGGAATCTTTCTGCTGCTCCTCGTGATTTTAGGTGTGGTGATGTTCCTTATGTTTGGTTCCGGCAAATCAAAAACGGCATCTTCCGATGCCGTTTCAAAATATACGCCCGGAATCTACCGCACTTCTATCCGATTGAACAACAACACGTTCGATGTAGAAGTAACGGTAGACCAGGATCAGATACAATCCATTCATCTTGCCAACTTAAGCGAAAGCACTTCTGCCATGTTTCCACTGGTTGAACCTGTACTGGACTCTCTGTCCAGCCAGATCTACTCCGGCCAGTCCCTGGATGATCTGGAATACTCCAGTGATCAGAAATACACTGCTCTGATGCTGATTCATGCGATCGATGAAGCAGTCACCAAAGCAGAAGCAGATTGACGTCTTCCCGTGACCACACCAGCACTTGTGTCTGTCAAATACGAATCTGTTCCAGTTCTTTCATCCACAATGCAGCGCTCGCATCACTTGGCATGCGAAGGTCTCCTCGCGGTGACACTGCAACGCTTCCGACTTTCGGACCATCCGGCAGACAGGAACGCTTGAACTGCTGCATGAAGAATCTTCGATAAAATGTTTTAAGCCATTTCAGGATCGTTTCATCATCATATTCTCCTGCAAATGCATTCTGAGCCAGACGGAAGATCTTTTTCGGTGGAAATGTCCAGCGAAGCATATAATACAGGAAGAAATCATGCAATTCATATGGTCCGACCAGATCTTCTGTTTTCTGAGAGATCACACCATCTTTCGGCGGCAGAAGTTCCGGGCTGACCGGCGTATCCAGAATGTCCAGCAAAATCTCTGCAAGCTTCTGATCCTCACAGGTATCTGCATAATATCTTACCAGATGGCGGACAAGCGTCTTTGGTACGGATGCATTAACCGCATACATGGACATGTGATCTCCATTGTAAGTTGCCCATCCCAGTGCAAGCTCTGAAAGATCTCCGGTTCCGATCACAATACCACCGGACTGATTTGCAATATCCATCAAAATCTGCGTACGTTCGCGTGCCTGTCCATTTTCATAGGTTACATCATGCACTTCCGGATCATGTCCGATATCACGGAAATGCAGATTAACAGCCTCACGGATATTTACTTCTTTAAGTGTTGCTCCAAGGCATTTACTTAAACTGCATGCATTGTTATAGGTTCTGTCAGTCGTTCCAAAACATGGCATCGTCACTGCCGTAATCTTGTCCCGGTCCATGCCAAGCATGTCAAATGCCCGCACGGTCACAAGAAGTGCCAGTGTAGAATCCAATCCACCAGAAAGACCGATCACTGCGTTCTGACAGTGGATATGTGCCAGACGTTTTTTAAGTCCCATTGCCTGAATATTCAGGATCTCATCACAACGGCGTTCTCTTTCTTCTTTTATGCCCGGTACAAATGGTCTGGAATCAAATTTGCGGGTAAGTTTTGTTTCTTCTCTTTCAAGAGTAAACAAAGCTTCATTATAACTGATATCCTGTCCTTCCGGAGCAAGATCCGGTGCAAACTGACAGGTTGTCATTCTCCTTCTTTCATTATCCAGACGATGAATATCAAGGTCCGCATAGATGATGCCATTCACAAACCTTCTGCTCTCAGCGAGAATCGTCCCATTCTCGGCAATCAGATTCTGTCCACCGTAAACCACATCCTGCGTGGACTCGCCCTCCCCTGCCGTCGCATAAATATATCCACAGAGAAGTCTCGCAGACTGAGCACTCACAAGACTCCTCCGGTAAGAATCTTTGCCAACAACTTCATCGCTTGCAGACAGATTGACGATCAGATTCGCACCATGATATGCATGTGCAACACTCGGTGGATTCGGTACCCAGAGATCCTCACAGATTTCGGCTGCAATCTGAAGCTTCGGCATCTCCTCACAGGTAAAGATCATATTCGGAGAAATCCAGATATCTTCCTCATACAGTTCTTCATCCTCTTCCTCATCATTTTCGTCTATATAATCCGGCTCTTCATCCTCTTCAAGTTCTTCAAGTTCTTCAAAGCCATCAAATTCAGCCATCTCAATCTCAAATTCCACATCATCGGATTCTGTATCTGATTCATAACGAGCTCTGTACACATCCCGATCAATATGCACGGTTCCGTCAAGGTTTTCTCCTGAAGTAAAATATCTTGCTTCATAAAACTCATTGTAATTAGGCAGATTGATCTTCGGCACAAATCCAAGAATTTCGCCATGATTCAGTCCTGCAGCAACATTATAGAGTTTTCCTTTATATTCCAGTGGCAGCCCTACAAAAATAAGCGCGTCCACATCAGCAGTTTCTTCTGCAATACGTACCAGCTGCACCTTTGCCTCTTCCAGAAGATTTTCCTGCCAGAACAGATCTCCACAGGTATAAGCAGTAATACAGAGTTCCGGAAAAACCATGACCTTGGCTCCCTGCTCTTCCATTTCATGTACCATGCGAATGATCTCTGTTGCATTAAATTCACAGTCTGCTACGCGAACATCCGGTGTTCCGGCAGCAGCCTTGATAAAACCATCCTTCACAGCTTCTTCCTCCTATTTGCACTTTCTGAGAATTTCTTTTAATTCTTCTACGCTGAACACATAATTCTGATTACAGAAATGACAGTTCAGTTCTACATCTTTTCCCTCCTGAATCAATTCATTCAGTTCTTTACGTCCAATACTGATCAACGCTCTTTCAACACGGCTCTTGCTGCAGTTACAATAAAACTCCGTAGGAATCGTATCATTGATCTCAATATCAAATCCGTCAAGCACCTGCTCAAGAAGACTCTCCGGTGTATGTCCCTGCTCAAGAAGCGTTGTAACAGACTGGATCTTCTGTACATTCTCTTCTAGTTTTGCAATTGTAGCTTCTTCTGCAAACGGCATGACCTGCACAATAAATCCGCCAGCCTGACGTACAGTATTATCCTTATTCATCAGGACACCAAGGCCAACTGCAGATGGAACCTGTTCACTTGCTGCGAAATAATAGGTCAGATCCTCCGCGATCTCACCAGTCTGCAGTGCGACCTGTCCGACATATGGTTCTTTCAGTCCCATATCTTTGATCACCTGGAGAAATCCATTGCCGACAGCTCCGGATACATCCAGTTTTCCCTTTGCATTTGCCGGGATAATAACCTCCGGGTTGCCGACATATCCCTTTACACGGCCTTTGGAATCTGCAGTAACTGTAATTCCCTGAATCGGTCCGTCACCCTTTACCTGAAGTGTCAGGATATCTTTATCTCCCTTCATCATTACACCCATCATGGTTCCTGCTGTGAGCAGACGGCCAAGCGCCGCTGTAGCAACCGGACTGGTATTATGATCCTGTCTCGCTGTTTCTACTGTTTCTGTTGTAACCGCTGCAAACGCACGAATCTGACTGTCTGCCGCAATTGCTCTTACAATATAGTCTTTCATAAAATACTAACCTTTCTTTAGTTCTTATTGTTTCTTCTTGCCTTTCTCCCGCGCCACAAAAAATAGTCTTTCACTGTCCTCTGTTGCCGGATTTAATGTATATGCGTCATACACCGCAAGAAGCTCCATGCCTGCTTCTTTGATCAAAGTCTCTATTTCTTCCTGCGGATATGCCTTCTGGCAATGGACTTCTTCAGATTTCTCATACAGTCCGTCTTCTCTCGGAAGAAATACAGCCAGTTCATAATAGTTGAGCCCTTCTTCCTCATCATAACTGTTATCCCAGATGAAACTTCCCTCATCACGGTTCTCTGCGATCGTGGTATCTCCCAGCAGATCCCGGTATTTATGTACGGTATTCATGTCAAACAAAAAAATGCCTTCCGGATCCAGATAATTATTTACCAGTTCAAACACATGACGCAGTTCATCTCTGTCCGTAATATAGTTCAGACTGTCACAGACACTTACCACAGCCCGCACCGTACCATACAGTTCAAATTCCTGCATATCCTGCAGAAGATACAGAATATCCTGTCCGGATTCTACTCTTTTTTCCATTGCTTCTGCAAGCATTTCCTCAGAATTATCCACACCAATCATATCATAACCCTTGCCAGCAAGCAATCCTGTCATTGTCCCGGTTCCACATCCAAGTTCCAGAACCAGACCATCTGTAATCTCATATTCTCTGAGACGATCTGTAACATACTCCGCCCACCCTTCATAATCAATGTTATCCATGAACAGATCATAGACCTGTGCAAACTTCTCATATGCACTCATAGTTTTTCTCCTTTATCCGTAATTTTGTACCTGTTTCTTCCAAACTCCTGTAGTGTCCAAAAAGGCAGATGATCTCTCACCTGCCTTTTTTAATACATATTTCTGCAAGCAGCCAGTTTATGCTTCCCGCTTACTGTACAGGCATATAATATACGTCTGCTGCTTCTCCGTGCCAGTAATAGCTGTTGCCTTCTGCATCATATGCATCCTGTTCATCGATGAAGTTGTAAACATTTCCATCAGAATCAACCCAGTTTCCATTTCCATCCGGTGTGATAACAAACGGATGTCCGTCAGAGTTACGATACAGGGTTCTTGTCTCATCTGTATTGGTCAGCTGTTCCTCTGTGAATCCACCGGAATTTGTTGCTGTTCCGGAGCTGTCACTGTTGTCTGTTGCTGCTGCATTTGCCGTTCCATCTGTTGCTGCTGCGTCCGTAGAACCATTTGCTGCATCACCGGTATTTGCATCTGCTGCCGGCTGAGCTGCTGCATCACTGGTATTTGCATCTGTCTGTGCTGTATTCTCTATCGGAGCCTGCTGTGGAGCTGCTTCCTTCAGTGTGGAATCCCCAAGGATCTGGAAAGATTCTACTGCGGCTTTAACAGAAGCAAGTGCATCCTCTGTTTTTACTCCGGCGTCGATCGTATAGTACTCTGTATCATTTGCGAATACTTTATGAACAACATAAAGATTTCCGTTGCTCTTGTCTGTATTCAGCATTTTTGTTGTATAGCTGTATACACCGATTCCATTGACATCATTGGCACTGTATTCCTGAATCTCAAAATCTGTTCCGTTGACTTTGTCTCCATCTGCCTGTTCCAGAGATACTGCCATATCCTGTGTACTTGGGACAACCGTTGCTGCCATCGTATCCTCGCCCTGTCCATGCAGAATCAGGATATTTCCCTGCTCTGGTGATTCGAAGCTGAGCATATCTGTTTCGTCTGTCTTATTTGCCCATGTAGCATCCGGCAGATTAATTGCAATGCTCTTATCTGCTGATGTATAAGTTGTACTCTGTACATTTGGTGCGATCGTCGGTACCGGTGTCTCTGTCGGTGCTTGAGTCACCTCCGGTGTCGGTGTATCAGTAACCTCCACAGTTTCTGTTTTATCTGTTTTGCCGTCTCCGCCAAAGCTGCATGCTGTCATAAAAACAGATGCAGATATCGCTATTGCCGAAATTGCAAGTAATCTTTTATTTCTCATAGTATCCTCCTTAATATGGTTATCTCTGTAACCACACATCTGTGCATATCTGTATTCCTGTGCACTTCATTCACAGCAGTCTATATTTTACATTTTTATTACAAAATTGTCAACAAATTTCAAATTTAGTCTTCTACATCATACATATGCAGTTCATGCAATGCTCTTGTCGCTGTGATGTATCTGGCCTGTGCCGCAAGACCGCTGTTGTCCTCTGCATGAAACACCCCAAAAACCTGGTCAAACTCAAGTCCCTTTGCAAGATAAAAGGTCGTTACTGTCAGTCCTTTTTTGAAATTCTGGCTGTCACGATTCATGTAAGTAAGCTGATATTCACCATCTGGATCAAGTGTTCTGAGTTTTTCTTCCAGATAAAGAAACGCATGCTCTGCTTCTCTTTCTGTAAAAAGAACCAGTGCTTCTGTTTCATAATCCTCTCGTTTCTGTTCCCATTTCTCAAGAACCCTGTCCAACGCTGTATGCAGATTTTTGAACTGCATCTCTTCCACTGCATCACCATGTCGGTCAAACAGCTCTATATCCGAGACACCGGTAAGACGATTCGCATATTGTGCAATTTCCATCGTATTACGGTAACTGCGGTTCATCACGATCTTACGGATATCTCTTCCGAAGATTTTCGGCAGAAACTTAAGCACATCCTGCTGCTGTTCTTCCATGGTCTGTGCCTTGTCCCCCAGGATCGTCATCTTACATGGAAACAGTTTCTTCAGAAGCACAAACTGAATCCAGGAATAATCCTGCATTTCATCCACTACCACATGCTTGATTCCGTGATGTCCCTTGCATCTGAACAGAGAATATTTCAGATAAAGTATCGGATATACATCTTCATAACGAAGTTTTCTTTTTTCAAGCGGAAGCCGTGGAAGTGCTTTATAACCTTCCTGTTCCAGAAAACGGCTGTACAGTATATAGCAGTCTCTTGTCTCATACATCTGCTGGAAACGCTCGGTCAGCTCTTCCTTTTCTTCATCTGCAAGATCTCTGTCCCTCAGTGTTTCCACCTGATCAATGAAATATTCTGCTACTGCTTCCATTCTGGAAAGAAGCGGGATATCCAGGAATTTGAAATAAAAAAGATCTATGATTTCTTTTTCTTTCAGAATGCAGCCTTTGTACTCTACATCCTTGAAATTCATCAGGTCATCTTCCATGCCAAGCATAAAAGCATCCAGCTTGCCGGCAAATTCTGCTGACTGTTTTTTCCTGCACAGTTCCTGCGATTCTGGACAGATGATTACCCGTTCGATCTGATCATAGCGGTCTTCACAGTCTGCAGCAATTCCCTTCAGTTCTCTATACGCAAACAGGTCAAAACTCATTTCACGAATGTTTTCTTCTCCCAGCTCTGGCAGAATGTGTGAAATATAATCCGCAAATACCCCGTTTGGTGAAAGTACCAGTATATTGGAAGATTTCAGATTTTCTCTGTCATGATAGAGAAGATATGCAATTCTGTGAAGTGCTACGGAAGTCTTACCACTTCCGGCAGCTCCCTGGATCACCATGATCCGGTCCTTGGTATTACGGATGATCGCATTCTGCTCCTTCTGAATCGTGCGTACAATATTTTTCAGCTGGACTTCTCCCTTACTTCCAAGCTCCGCGCCAAGAATCTCATCATCGATCTTTACATCACTCTCGAACTCGTAGATCATCTTACCGCGTCGGATCTTGTATTGCCACTTGGAGACCACTTCCCCGGAAAAGGTTCCGGAAGGTGCCTCATAAGCCGCCGGTCCTTTATCATAATCATAAAACAGACCGCTGACCGGAGCTCTCCAGTCATATACCAACGGACGATGTCCGGCTGTCTCGGACAGGTTTCCAATTCCTATATAAAAGATTTCCGGCTCATCATCTCCATCATACACAAAATCTACCCGCCCAAAGAACGGTGAATCCAGCATTTTCTTAAAACGTTTTCTTAGAAGGAACTGTTCTTCATTCGCATGCATCTGGTGAAACAGTGCCTGCTGGTTATCATAGTTCTCATAACCATACTCGTCCATCTCTGTATAGTTTTCCCAGTAATATTCATGCATATCCTCGACTTCTTTTTCACCTTCGAGAATTGCCTGATCGATCTGTGCAAGCCTTGTACAGAGACAGTTCAGCACATGCTGCAGATAATCTCTGCCATTTTCCATATTTGTCATAACTCATCAACCAATCATCATTTATTTTGCTGTGATTCTGCTTATCTTATCACATACACTACAGTCATCTGTAACCTGTTTATTTCCAGCTTATTTTACCAACTGTAAAAAATTATTATACCGAAAAAGGCGACTGCTGACAAGAGGTCTCCTGTCCGGCAGCCGCCCGGTGTCCTATTAATTATTTGTCAAACTGGCTGTTGTAAAGATCCGCATAGAATCCATTTGCTGCCAGGAGTTCTTTGTGATTTCCCTGCTCGATGATATCGCCATCCTTCATAACAAGGATCAGATCTGCATCTTTGATCGTAGAAAGTCTGTGTGCAATAACGAAGCTTGTTCTGCCCTTCATCAGGTTGTCCATTGCTTTCTGGATCTGCATTTCTGTTCGGGTATCGACAGAAGATGTTGCCTCATCAAGGATCAGGATCTTGTTGTCTGCAAGAATTGCTCTTGCAATGGTAAGAAGCTGTTTCTGTCCCTGGGAAACATTACTTGCATCCTCGTTTAACTCCATCTGGTAGCCACCCGGAAGTGTCTGGATAAAATGGTGGGCATGTGCGGCTTTTGCCGCCTCAATCACTTCCTCATCCGTGGCATCTAAACGGCCATACCGGATGTTTTCCATGATAGATCCCTTAAACAGCCAGGTATCCTGCAATACCATACCAAATGCATCCCGAAGCTCCTGACGGTTAAAGTCGCGGATATCATGCCCATCCACCTGAATGGCTCCGCCTGTCACATCATAGAAACGCATAAGCAGTTTGACCATTGTGGTTTTTCCTGCTCCCGTTGGTCCGACAATTGCAATTTTCTGTCCAGGTGTTACATGAGCGGAAAAATCCCTGATAATGATCTGATCCGGATTGTATCCGAAACTTACATGGGAAAAATCCACGTAACCATCCACATGGTCGAGATGCACAGCATGTTCAACCGTCAGTTCTTCTTCCTCTTCGTCCAGAAATTCAAATACGCGCTCGGAGGCTGCAGCCATCGACTGCAGCATATTTGCCACCTGCGCAATCTGCTGGATCGGCTGAGTAAAATTCCGGACATACTGAATAAATGCCTGAATTTCACCAACCCCGATGGTTCCGCGGATTGCCAGAAGTCCTCCGGAAATTGCCACTCCGACATAACCGAGGTTTCCGACAAACTGCATGATCGGCTGCATCAGTCCGGATAAAAACTGGGACTTCCATGCCGATTGAAACAGAATCTGATTGGTATCTTCAAATTTTTTGATGGTGCTCTCCTGCTTATTATATGCCTGCACCACCAGATGTCCGCCATAGACCTCTTCCACCTGTCCGTTGATATGTCCCAGATATTCCTGCTGTTGGCGGAAATATTTCTGCGAATGTTTGATAATAAACGAAATCAAGATGGCAGATACCGGAAGAATCACAAGTGAAATCAATGTCATAATTCCGGAAATTGAAATCATCATCACAAGTGTTCCGACCAGTGTTGCCACACTCGTAATGATCTGCGTCACACTCTGATTTAAACTCTGTCCAAGTGTATCCACATCATTTGTGATGCGGGATAGCACCTCTCCGTACGTGCGGCTCTCGAAATATTTCATTGGCATGCGGTTGATTTTCTCTGAAATTTCCTTACGCATGCGGTAACAGGTTTTCTGCGTGATTCCTGTCATGATCATTCCCTGTATAAAACTGAATACTGCAGAACAGATATACAGGCCAAGTGTAAACAATAACACTTTGGCAATATAGGTAAAATCAATAGATCCGGTTCCCGCGATCTTTTTTCCGAGACCTTCCACCAATGCATTCGTTGCACGTGCCATAACCTTTGGTCCGGCAACGGAAAAGACGGTAGACACCGCTGCAAAAATCATAACGGCAACAATCGCATACCAGTATCTTCCGAGATAACGAACCAGTTTTCCGATAGAGTTTTTGAAATCTTTCGGCTTTTCTCCCGGCATCATTCCTCTGCCCGGACCTCCCATCGGACCGCGAGGTCTTTTTGTACGTTGTTCTGCCATCTTATTTCACCTCCTCAGAAAGTCCCAGTTCTTTGGCAGACAGCTGACTTCTGGCAATCTGCTCGTAAACTTCGCAATTGTGCAGTAATTCCTCATGCGTGCCTTTTCCGACAATCTTTCCATCGTCGAGTACCAGTATCTGGTCCGCATGCAGAATCGTACTGATTCGCTGTGCGACAATGATCACGGTCGTATGTTCCGTCTTTGTCTCAAGCGCTCTGCGAAGTGCCGCATCGGTCTTCATATCCAGAGCGGAAAAACTGTCATCAAACACATAAATCTTTGGATTCTTTGCGATCGCTCTGGCAATGGCAAGCCGCTGCTTCTGTCCGCCGGAAACATTGCTTCCGCCCTGTGCAATCGCACTCTCATACCCATCCTGTTTGCTGTCAATAAACTCTGTTGCCTGCGCAATCTCCGCTGCTTCCCGGATCTGCTCATCTGACGCATCCTCTGCCCCGAAGCGCAGATTGCTTGCAATTGTACCAGAGAAAAGAACTCCCTTCTGTGGTACAAATCCGATATGTTCCCGCAGATCCTGCAATGTATACTTGCGGATATCCGTTCCGTCAAGCGTGATCTCTCCACCTGTCACATCATAAAAACGCGGAAGCAGGTTGACCAGCGTAGATTTACCACATCCGGTACTTCCGATAATTGCAGTGGTCTTTCCCGGCTCTGCAACAAAATCAATATCCGAAAGCACATCTTCCGTGGCTCCCGGATACCGGAAATTTACATGATGAAAGGCAATCACACCCTCACACTGTTCCATGGCAACCGGCTCTTTCGGATCTGTAATCGTACTTTTTGTGCCTACAACCTCATCTATACGCTCTGCAGCTACACCGGCTCTCGGCATCATGATAGACATCATGGTCAGCATCAGAAATGCCATAACGATCATCATTGTATAAGTAATAAATGCCGTCATGGAACCTACCTGCATATATCCGCCATCGATCCGTTTTGCGGCAACCCACACGATCAGAAGCGTGATGCAGTACATGATCATCATCATTCCCGGCATCATAAATGTCATAACACGGTTGGTAAACAACTGCGTCTTTGTCAGATTGCGGTTGGCCTCATCAAACCGCTCTTCTTCCCGTTTTTCCCGTCCAAATGCACGAATGACATTTAATCCTGTCAGAATCTCTCTCGAAACCAGATTCAGCCGGTCCACGAGATTCTGCATAATCTTAAACTTCGGCATGGCAAGGGAGGTAAGAAGCATTACAAATCCAAGAATAACAAGCACCGCAAGCGCGATCACCCATTCCATTCCTGCATGGGTCTGTGCAACCTTAATCACACCACCGATTCCAATGATCGGAGCATAAAGAATCATTCGCAGAAATACTGCAGTCACCATCTGAATCTGCTGTACATCATTGGTACTTCTCGTAATCAGGGATGCCGTTGAAAAACGATCCATCTCTGCATTGGAGTACTGTACAACATTGCGGAATGTCTTATCACGCAGATCCCGTCCGATGGATGCTCCCACACGGGAAGCACAATATCCGACAACCACTGCCGCCATAACCATCAGCAGCGCAAAACCAAACATCTTGGCTCCAGTGGTCCATAAGTAATGTTTCTGAATGGCATCTACATCCACACCTGCATTTTTATCACAGGAGATCGCATAGGTCACACCCATGGATTTCAATGTAGAAGATCCGATCGCATCAATCTGTCCGGACACCTGCTTTCGCATCTCAAGAATCTGCTGATCCGGTACCTGGCCGGCTGCCAGTGCCTGCATCAGCTGCTTCATATCTACCTGCGTCCCATCCGTTCCCATTTTCCCCGTGAGAGCCTTCTCGTCAATATCGGACTCCTTCATCTGGGACATCTGATGTACCATGACGATCGGCTCCAACAGAGACTCATCCATATCGTCAAGCGTATCCTCTTCACAATTTCTCACATAGTTTCCATCTTTTTTCGGCTCCTTATAACAGGCGGCAAATGTTTTCTTTTCCCTGCTGGTCATAAAAAGCTGTGCTGACACAAAATCTTCCTCTGTCATTTCTTCTGGAAGAATATGCTCCACTCCGCTGCTCATGATTCCGACATCGATAATATCCGATGTATACTGTGGCAGGGACAGATCACAAAATGCCTGCATCACAAGAAAAGCCACAATAACCAGAATCCATTTCCAGTATGGGAGCATGTTTTTAAATATTTTTCCCATGATTTAACTCCTTTTTAATATGCATAGCTTTTATACTATCACGAACTGATTTCCAGAACAATTCCTATTATATAAAACTTTTCTTAAATTAAAATGAAATGTGTGGTGCAACCACGGGCACCACACATTTTATGTTCTGATTTTATACCGCAGGGGTTACATAACCTGCCAGCTTCATTTCTTTTGTAAAATCATCGACAGACATTCCCGCTTTTTCCGCACCTATTTCCACGGGGATGATCCCATCTTGCACCAGGGATGCATATGCACGAATCTGTCCTTCTCGCTGACCTTCGCGCTGACCTTCAAGACGACCCTCGCGCAAGCCCGCCACTCGCTCCTCTTTCAGTTCCTCTTTCATCAGTACTCTTAATGCTTCACACATTGTCTGTTCACTTCCTTTCCATTCCCGTACTTTCTCCATGTTACTGTTTACAATGACCTGCAGCACGATATCTGCAAGATTCTTCTCCCTTCCCTCAAAGGTACTCACCTGCAATAAATACTGACGCATCAACGATTCCTCCAGATGATTCGTCAATGCTTTTAGCTGTACATGCATATCCGTGTCCAGTTCCGATGATG
>ENA-ORNG01000796-ORNG01000796.1-human-gut-metagenome-genome-assembly--contig:-NODE-796-length-25788-cov-17.818599_pt1 | contig 25788 bp, 24 predicted proteins | sample MGYA00242113_ERZ509018 | MGnify/ENA primary metagenome ERZ509018 (study PRJEB26280, sample SAMEA2338711) | human gut metagenome | biome: human gut; feature: human-associated habitat; material: faeces... | reverse complement strand
CGCCGCTGTCTGCCCTGTCCGGATGATTTAGTTTTATGCGGGGCCTGCCGCCGTCCTCTGGGCCTCCCCGCCGGACGGCTGAGAGAAGCTGGTCATCCCCGATACAGTCCCGCTTTCTCCAGCCGGGAGCGGATCATGGGGCCCAGCGCCATGGCGATCAGCATTTTGACCAGGTCGCCGGGGATGAAGGGGAACACGCACAGCCCCAGGGCAGCCCCCACGGAGGAACCGGCCTGGAAGCAGTACCAGGCGGTGCCGAAGGCATAGCACACTGCAGTGCCCGCGATCATGCCGGCCAGCTGGATGCCCCGGTTCCGGAAGCGGTCAATGACCGCGCCGGCGATCAGTGCCATGGGGATGAAGCCCACGATATAGCCCCCGGTGGGGCCCAGCAGCCTGCCCATGCCGCCGGTGAAGCCGGAGAACACCGGCACGCCCACCATGCCGATCAGCACATAGACCAGATAGCTCACTGTCCCCCGCTTCCACCCCAGCAGATAGAGAGACAGGTAGATGGCCAGATTTGTGAAGGAGATGGGCACCGGTCCGATGGGGATGGACATGGGCGCCAGGACACAGGTCACCGCCGCCATCACCGCGGTCATGGACAGGCCGTAGATCTTGCTTTTTTTCTGGACCGCCCCGGCGGTCATGGGTTCGTGGCTCATAGTTCTGATTTCCTTTCCTTATCGTTTGGGGCGTTTCTCCTGCCCCGCTGTCGCTCATACCTGGTAGCCCAGTCCCAGCAGCATGGCCCGGTCCCCCGCCATGCTGGTCCCGGTGGTGGTGAGCATGTCCCCGGTGATGGCCGCGTTGGCCCCAGAGCGGAACAGCTCCGCTCCGCCGTCCAGGAACTGCCCCCGGCCCGCCGCCATCCTGATCCATGCGGTGGGGTTGATGTACCGGAAAAAAGCCACGGTGCGCAGCACGTCCTCGTTGGAAATGGGCTCCATCCCCTCATAGGGCGTGCCCGGGATGGGCCGCAGGAGGTTCAGCGGGATGGAGCTGATCTCCAGCTCTGCCAGGCTGACCGCCAGGTCCAGGCGGTCCTCCCAGCTCTCTCCCATGCCCAGTATGCCGCCGGAGCACACCTCCAGCCCCGCCGCCCGGGCCCGTTGGATGTTGGTCACCTTGTCCTCATAGGTGTGTGTGGTGCACATCTGTGGGAAGTATCGCCGGGAGGTCTCCAGATTGGCGTGGCAGCGCTCCACCCCCGCCTCCTTCATGCGCCGGAACTCCTCCTCGGTCTGGAGGCCGTGGGAGGCGCACAGCTTCAGCCCGCTCTCCCGATGCAGCCGGGCGTAGGCCTCCAGGGCCTGCTCCAGCTCCATCCCCTTCAGGCTGCGCCCGGCGGTGACGATAGAGAAGCGGTGGACGCCCCCCGCCTCGTTCCGTCTGCACTCCGCCACGATCTTCTCCAGGGGGAGGAAGGGATACTCCTCCACCTGGGTGCCGTAGTGGCAGGACTGGGCGCAGAACTTGCAGTCCTCGCTGCACCGGCCGCTCCGGCCGTTGATGATGGTGCACAGGTCCGCCCGGTCCCCGCACAGGGCCTGCCGGATCTGGTCCGCTCCCGCCCGCAGCTCCTCCAGGTCCGCCGTCAGGAAGACGGCCAGGTCGTCCCGGCGGTTCAGCCTTCTGCCTGAGATGATCTCCACTGCCAGCTTTTTCACGCCTATCCCCTCTCTCAATTGTAAACCATTTTTCTGCAATAGTTTACTACCGCTTCCCCGGATTGTCAACTTTATTTTTTCTCGGTTTACTATTGTGAAACAGCAGAGGGGACTGCCGGGATATCGGCGGCCCCCTCTGTCTGTGGAAAAAGCCTCGCAGAGCTTGCGCCCGCAGGTGCGGATCAAGTTCTGATCTGTTTTCCCCGGCGACATGTGCGCCGAGCAAAACACTTGCAGACTGCATCTTTCTTCCAAAAGCGGCAAAGCCACTTTTCCGACAGTCTCAGGGGCCGCCGGTGTCCCGGCGGCCCCGTTTTGACTCTGTCAGCTCCTCCGTCCGGGACGGGGAGGGACTGGGTCTGTGTGGACGGTGCTTCGGCATTGCGGGTCGGCCCGCCTTCTGCGGGGTCCCCCACGCCCTCCCCGGTCTGCGGCTCAAAAGCGGTCCAGCACCGGCTTAAAAAGGATGGGCCGGAAAAGTCCGGCGGCTGTTCAGCCCTCCCGGATGGGACGGCCCCAGCGTTCTCCGTTCTCCTTTTCGCCTTTCGCCATCGGGCCCTCTGGAGCACAGGTCAGGAAGTTTGATACACGGTCCGGGGTTAGTATCTCCCCTCCTTTTCCTCCTATGTGTGTTTAATCAATGGAATATTTGACCAGACTATATCATACCTTTCATTGACAAGGGACAAGACCAGCCGTGCCCCGGTGTGCCGGGGCCGAAAGGAGGACAATCTCATGGCGGAAGCGGCCCGCATGTTTTCCCTGCGCCGTCTGGAGCGCGCTGACAATGTGGAGCGGCAGGAGCTCCTGACCTCTCTGGCCCACACCCGGGCCCTGATCCAGCAGGCCTACCGGGGCTTCAACAGTGCGGAGGACGGAGATCTCATTGAATCCTACGTTTTTGAGATCAATGCCCTCCAGTCCCGGTACAACTATCTGCTGCGCCGGGTCAAGGAGCTGGAGGCCCAGCCATGACCGGCTCCCTGGCCGGGGCCTGGGGCGTGGCAGTTATGGTGGCGCTGGCCGTCCAGCCGTCTCTGGCGTGTTCTGCTGGCCCTGCTGCTTCTGGCCGCCCTGGCCCTGTTTCACAGGCCCCTGGGCTGCCTGCTCCGGCTGGCGGTGCGCTCCTCTGTGGGGCTGGCAGCGCTGGCCCTGCTGAACCAGATCGGACTGGGGCTGGGGGTGAACCTGGTCAACGCCCTGATCCTGGGTGTGCTGGGTGTCCCTGGCCTGGGCCTGCTCCTGATGCTCCAGTGGGTCCTGCGGACCTGAGGGCCCGGTCCCTATGTGAAATAATCCCATGGACCCATCTCATTTCTTCATGCCGCCTCTGCAGCCTTTCATGCAGGGGCGGCATTTTTCCCACTTTTTTCCCGTTCTCTCCCCGGATTTTGCGGCTTTTTTCCCCATATCCTGCATTTGAAAATTATTTTCCAAAAAACGCGGGCTTTTTTATCCCAAAAGGCCTCTTTGGGGACGGACGGGGGCATTGACAGAGAAATTTTCCTTCACTATAATAGGGATACATTGTCATTTTTGTTTCCCTTCCCCTGTGCGGGAGCAGAGCTGGCAAGATCTTAATTTGAAAGGGGCTCTCCCAAAATGAGCGACCAGCGTGTTTACAACTTCTCCGCAGGACCTTCCATGCTTCCCCTGTCCGTCCTTGAGCGTGCCGGGGCCGAGATCACCAACTACCATGGATCAGGAATGTCTGTGATGGAGATGAGTCACCGCTCAAAGGTGTTCATTCAGATCTTTGAGGAGACCCAGGCCAAGCTCCGCCGCCTGATGAAGGTGCCGGACAACTATAAGATCCTGTTTCTCCAGACCGGCGCCACCGGCCAGTTCTCCATGATCCCCCTGAACCTGATCGGCAAGACGGGCAGGGCAGACTACGCCGTCACCGGCAACTTCTCCAACCTGGCCTACAAGGAGGCCCAGAAGTACGGCCAGATCAGCCTGGCCGCCTCCTCCGAGGACCGCAACCACACCTATATCCCCAGCCAGGACCAGCTGAAGCTGGACCCGGAGGCCAGCTACTTCTATTACTGCGCCAACAACACCGTCTACGGTACCGAGTGGCAGTATGTCCCCGAAACCGGCAGCGTCCCCCTGGTGTGCGACATGTCCTCTGACATCCTCTCCCGCCCCGTGGACGTCTCCAAGTTCGGCATCATCTACGCCGGCGCCCAGAAGAACATGGCCCCCGCCGGCCTGACCGTGGTCATCATCCGGGAGGATCTGGCCGGCCACGAGCTGCCCTACACCCCCGTGATGATGAGCTACAAGGCCATGATCGACAAGGACTCCATGTACAACACCCCGCCCTGCTGGTGCATCTACATGCTGGGCCTGACCCTGGACTGGCTGGACGAGCAGGGGGGCATCGAGGGCATGGAGCAGATCAAGCACGGTAAGGCCCAGATGCTCTACGACTGCATCGACAGCTCCAAGCTGTTCACCTGCGCCGCCGAGAAGCCCTTCCGCTCCGATATGAACGTCACTTTCCGCTCCGCCAGTGAGGAGCTGGACGCCAAGTTCGTCAAGGAGGCGGCCGAAGCCGGCTTCGTCAATCTGAAGGGGCACCGCAAAGTGGGCGGCATGCGGGCCTCCATCTACAACGCCGTCCCTGTGGAAGGCGTGGAGAAGCTCTGTGACTTCATCCGGGCCTTCGATAAGGCCAACTGAGGCCCTGTTCCCATTCGATCTTCCGCTTGCAGACCAAACAGGGGTGCTTCCATGGCCGCAAAAGAAAACAACCGCTTCGTCAAGATCTACGCCCAGGGTGCCCTGGTCCAGACCGAGATCTGGGTGGATACTGTCACCGGGGTGCAGTATCTCTTTCACCGGGACGGAAATGCCTCTGGGCTCACCCCGCTGCTGGGGCCGGACGGGAAGCCTGTGATCGCTCCCCAGTGATCCGCCCCTTCCATCAGAAATCAGGATTCGAGGTAATTGCCATATGTACCGCATCAAAACCATGAACAAGATTGCGTCCGCCGGCCTGGATCAGCTGGACAAGAGCCGCTTCCAGGTGGGGGAGGATGTGGAGAACGAGGACGGCATCCTGGTGCGCAGCGCCAAGATGCACGACTACGTCTTCCCGGATGCCCTGCGTGCCATCGCCCGGGCGGGCGCCGGCACCAACAACATTCCCATCGACCGCTGCTCCGAGTCCGGCATCGTGGTCTTCAATACCCCCGGTGCCAACGCCAACGCAGTAAAGGAGCTGGTCATCGCCGCCCTGCTCATCGCCTCCCGGGACATCGTCGGGGGCGTGGACTGGGTCCAGGAACAGGCTCATACTCCAAATGTGGATGTAGCCGCCGCCGTGGAGAAAGGCAAATCCGCCTTTGTGGGCCCTGAGCTCTACCGTAAGACCCTGGGTGTCATCGGCCTGGGTGCCATCGGCGCCCTGGTGTGCAACATCGGCCTGGACCTGGGGATGGACGTGTACGGCTACGACCCCTACCTGTCTGTGGACGCCGCCCTGCGGCTGGACCGCCATGTCCATGTGGTCAAGGACGTGAACGAGCTGTACAAGGTGTCTGACTATGTCACCATCCATGTCCCCTACACCAGTTCCACCAAGGACTTCATCAACGGGGACGCCATCGCCAAGATGAAAGGCGGTGTCCGCATTCTGAATCTGGCCCGGGGCGAGCTGGTGTGCGACCAGGACATGATCGCCGCCCTGGAGACCGGCCGGGTGGCCAAGTATGTCACCGATTTCCCCAACGACACCATCGCCACGGTGAAGAACGTCATCGCCATGCCCCATCTGGGCGCCTCCACCCCGGAGAGCGAGGAGAACTGCGCCGTCATGGCCGCCCGTCAGCTCCAGGATTACCTGGTCAACGGCAACATCCGCAACTCGGTGAACCTGCCCAATCTGGAGCAGGAGTGGAGCGGCATCTCCCGCCTCTGCCTCATCCACAAGAACGTGCCCGCCATGCTCACCAACATCATGTCCACCCTGTCCAACGACGGGATCAACGTGGAGAACATGACCAACAAATCCAAAAAGGACTACGCCTACACCATCGTGGACGTGAACACCCGCATCACCGACCAGGTAGCCAACGAGCTGCGCGCCATCCCCGGCGTGATCCGGGTGCGGGTGCTGAACCACTGATCTGCCGCCCCATCCGCTTTCCCTGCCCTCCGGCCCCGGCCGGAGGGCATTTTTTCTGTCAGAAATTTCTGAGCAAGCTGCCGGAAAAAGCGCACATACTGAACAGTGAGCGCGATGGGAAAGGCGGCGGTCATCATGTGGTGCAGGAAAAAATTTTTTAAATACTGGCGGGTCCTTGTGCCTGCACTGCTTCTGGCGGCCCTGTGCCGGCCCGGCCCAGGGCCAGCCGCAGAGGCAGGGGGCGGCGTGTCGGTGACGGTGCCGGAGGAGCCCCCCCTGGTGGCTCTCACCTTTGACGACGGCCCCAGAACCTCCACCACCTCCCGCCTGCTGGACGGTCTGGCTCTCCGGGAGATCCAGGCCACCTTCTTCCTGGTGGGCGACCGCATCCAAGGTCAGGAGGCCCTTGTCCGGCGCATGGCGGAAGACGGCCACCAGATCGGCGTTCACTCCTACGATCACAGCTGCATCTCTGACCTCTCTCGGGGGGACTTCGACCTCCAGGTGGGCAGAACCCGGGGCGTCCTCTCCGCCGTGCTGGGCTCCGGTGACTTCTGGCTCCGCCCGCCCTACGGCGCCGTGGACGCGGCGGACGAGGCGCTGATCGGCGTGCCCATGATCAAGTGGTCCATCGACCCCCGGGACTGGGAGAAGCTGGACGCCGCCCAGGTGACAGAGGCGGTGCTGGAACACGCGGCACCGGACCAGATCATCCTGCTCCACGACATCTACCCCACCTCTGTGGACGCGGCCCTGGCCATCGTGGACGCCCTGCAGGCGGAGGGGTACTGCTTCGTGACGGTGGAGGAGCTGCTGGAAGCCAGCGGCATCCGGCCGGAGGCCGGCGTGCTGTACTGCTCCGGCGAGCCGTAAAAAAGATCCCCGGTGCGCATGCACCGGGGATCTCGTCTTGCGGAAGATCAGCCCTGCAGGATCAGCAGGACCATGGTCAGCACCAGGAAGACCGCACCCACCCACTTGGTGGCGCGGGCCAGCTTGGCGTCCCAGGTCTTGGCCTTGTTGCGGGACAGGAAGGAATCCGCCACACCGCCGATGGCGCCGGAGAGGCCGGCACTCTTGCCGGACTGGAACAGGACCACCACGATGATGGCCAGACCGCAGAGCAGCTGCAGGATCGTAATGACAAGCGTTAAAGCGTCCATCAGGATAACCTCCAAAATTTCAGCCATGCAGGGCATGGATCTTGATTTCACAGATGTTAATGATACCATAGTTTGTCCTGCATTTCAAGGGGGTTTTGCAAAAAAACAGGCAGATCCCGGGAATCGGCGCAGGCGGAGGCGGTCCCGCAAAAAATCCGCAGAATATGGAACAAATGTTTGCTTTTCTGAAGGGAGTGTGATATACTGCAGACAAGAATCTGGCAAAGGTGGGGCGCGTATGCAGGAACTGACAAAGATGCAGCAGAAGATCTACGAATACATTGCCGCCTGTATCCGGGAGCAGGGCTATCCCCCCTCCGTGCGGGAGATCGGAGAGGCCGTCGGGCTGAGGTCGCCCTCTACCGTCCACTTTCATCTCAAGCAGCTGGAGGAGGCCGGCGTGATCGAAAAGGGGGCCGGCAAGGGCCGGGCCATCACGCTGCGGACGGCCCCCAGGCAGGAAAACCAGGTGCCGGTGGTGGGCAACGTGGCGGCCGGCAGCCCGATCCTGGCAGAGGAGTGCATCGAGGACTATCTGACCTTTGACACCGGCGGCCGGACCGGGGAGTATTTTGCCCTGCGGGTCCGGGGAGAGTCCATGCTGAACGCAGGCATCCTGCCGGGCGACCTGGTGGTGGTCCACCGGCAGCCCTCCGCCAATCACGGGGAGATCGTGGTGGCCATGATCGACGACGAGGCCACGGTAAAGCGCCTGGCCCTGAAGGGCGGGCAGGTCTGGCTGATGCCGGAGAACGAGAATTACGCGCCGATCGACGGCACCTATGCCCAGATCCTGGGGAAAGTGGCGGCTGTGGTGCGGCGGTACTGAGTGTCAGGACCGGGGCGGAGGGGCTGCGTGCCCCTCCGCTTTTTATCTGCGGTCCCCGCGGCCTGCGGCCGGCGGCGGGCCCTGCAGGCCCTGCCGCAGCTTTTCCAGCGCCCGCTTTTCGATGCGGGATACATAGGACCGGGAGATGCCGAAGGACGCGGCGATCTCCCGCTGGGTCAGGGGGATGGTGCCGCCCAGCCCGTACCGCAGGCGGATGATCTCCGCCTCCCGGGTGGTCAGCCGGTCCCGCACCAGCTGGTGCAGCCGCAGGGCGCTGTCCCGGTCGTGGATGTCGTCCAGCATGGTGTCGTCCACGCCCACCACGTCCATCAGCTGGAGGGCGTTGCCCTCCTTGTCCGTCTCGATGGAGTCGGACAGGGACACCTCGCCCTGGAGCTTCTTCTGGCTGCGGAAGTACATCAGCACCTCATTTTCGATGCAGCGGGCGGCGTAGGTGGCCAGCCGGGCGCCCTTGCCGGGGTCGAAGCTGGTGATGCCCTTGATGAGGCCGATGGTGCCGATGGAGATCAGATCCTCCTGGTCTCCGCTCTGGGTGTAATACTTCTTGGACGGGTGAAGCAGAAGGAGGAATTTTCCCGGTCAAAAACGACCCCATAGGGGTCGCCAAATTTCAAGTAAATGTCTAAATGTACTTCTTCCTTAGTGCTACACTTTTTAACCACAATGTGGTCCAGTATGGTGGTGACCAGGGCTGAGTTCACGCCATTTTGAAAGGAGAGTTCCGCCTCCAACGCTGCCTTGATCTTCACCAGCTGCTCCACGGAGGTTTGGCTTTTTTCCTCTTCTGCCTTCAAAACCTCCATCTGTCGCTCCAGTTCATGGAGTTGGTCATTGAAGGCGTCGTTGCGCTGCTTAAATTCCAACGTGGAGAGGGCGCCCTCGATGCTCATCTCCAGCAGTCGGTCCTTTTTTGCGCAGATGGAATCGATCTCCGCCTCCACACGCTTGACATCCTGGCGGTAGTCGTGCTCATTGGGAACGGCCTGTATGACCTTCATCACGGCATCCACAATCGCCGACTTATCCTTGGCCAGCTGCTCAAAGATCTGTGCCATGATCTGATCCAGTTCGGAAGTCCTCATTTGAGGTGCGGCGCAGGCCGCCCGCCCTCGATTCCGATATACCCGGCACTGCCAAACCTCTTTCTCTCCTTTGGAACTTTTCAGTACCTGCCGGTGAAAGCTGGTACCATGTTCTTCACAAATAATTTTCCCGCTGTATGGGTAACGATTATGAAACTCGGCAGCACTCTGGTGAGACATCATCTGGGCACTGCGCCGTTTGTAGAGGGCATTGGCCCGATCCCACAGTTCCTCCGATACGATGGCCGGGATAGATGGGTCCGGATACATCACCCACTCGCTCTCGTCCAGAAAGATTTTCCGCTTGCTGCGGTAGTCCACCGTCTGGCTTTTGTTGGCACAGTACCAGCCTTTGTATTTGGGATTCTCCAAGATGTGCCGGATGGTCAGCACATTGAAGGCGTTACCCTTCCGGCTGGTAAAGCCCTCATCATAAAGCTGCTGGGAAATGCGCCGAATGCCCATCTGCTCATTGGCGTAGAGGTGGAAGATCCGGCGCACCACCTTGGCTTCCGTCTCGTTGATGGTAAGGACGCAGCCCTTTTTGTCATAGCCCCACAGTTTGTCATTGCCCAGCACATGGCCGTTTTTGATGGCCTGGCGAAAGCCAAACTTTAACCGCTCTGAGAGCTTTCGCACCTCATCCTGGGCTACGCCGGCCATGACCACCAGGCGGAACTCACTGTCGCTGTCCAGGGTATTGATGTTGTCATTCTGAAACAGCACCCCCACATCGTGTTCCAGCAATTCCTGCGTATATTGAATGCTGTCCAGGGTGGAACGGGAAAAGCGGGATATTTCCTTTGTGATGATAAAGTCGAACCATCCTGCTTTGGCATCGGCTATCATCCGTAGGAAACTATCCCGCTTTTTTGTACTTGTCCCGCTGATTCCCTCATCAATATAACCTGGAATATAGGTCCAGTTCGGCTTGGATTGGATCAACTCAGTGTAATACTGAACCTGATTTTCCAGACTGTTGAGCTGTTCATCTTTGTCTGTGGACACTCTGGCGTAAAAGGTTACCCGCAGGGGCAGATCAAAAATGCTTTTTCCGCTGCGCATCTCATTGCGGATCTTGAGTACATTCATGCTGACATCCCTCCTCTGTCAAGCACACAGGATACCGGAATAGCTCTGGAAAATCCATCACAGAATGTACCAAATCCTCCGCCTTGGAATAGGTGAATTGTGATATAAGGCCGAGGGAAAGAACATGCTCCAGCAGGACACTGACTACCTCTCTCTGTGTGCTCTCCAACTATCATCACCTCATTCCTATTCCTATGAATCCATGCCCCGAAACATGAGCGTGTCACGGAGTTTATCACTTCGCAACCGCGGCTTCCAGTCGGACAAATTTTCCCTCATGTCCACCCGTTACTGTCCATACCTCAACACCATGTCGCTCAAAAAAGGCTGCGGCTGCACTGCATTCCAATGGGACGCGTCCGATACGGTCAAACTCTGAAACCAGTAAAATCTGAAATTTAGCCTTCTCTGCACCGGCTCGCAATTCCAGAAGCGGATCCTCATCCATCGGACGGCCGTCTTCTTCTGAACACCAGAACTCTCTGATTGGGGTCCAGCCCTGTTCCTGGGCAAATTGCAGGCAAGCGCCCCTCTGGCGTTCCATCTCTGCTTGATTTTCCTGTTCTGTCGTTTTTGTCCGGTAAAGTAAACACGCGAATTTCTTTTCCATAACAAATTCTCCTTTAGCATTAAATATAAAAGTGGCGGAAGATCGACTGATGATCTTCCGCCACTTTTTTGTTCAATATATTTATAAGCGCATGCCATTCAAGCGCTCTCCCGCGCAAGCAATCCCCCCTGCTTACAGTGCGATACCTATGTCGCTGATTTCCAGTTCCAACCGATAGCCGCGATAGACATGGATTTTAGGGATCAGATGGCAGACAATCATCTTTTTCACCTCTATAGGACTGGCGCGGTAGATGTCTACCCAAAAGATGTTCTTCTCATTCTGTTGTGCCATATCTTTTTTACGCAACAATGACAGTTGACTTTGCAGCGATGTAAGATAAGTGACCGCCGATGCAGTATTTTGCTCGGCATCACACAGCATTTCCGCCAGTATTTCCGCAGGATATGGGCTGGACCCGTGCAGCGATTTCTGCAGTTCTTGCTTTAAAAGCTGATAATCCTGCTTTTTCTTTTCCGCCTCACGAGCGGCCTCCCGTATTTTCCTCCGAAGCTGCTTTTCTTCACAAAGCAGATACCCCTGAAGCAAAAAGCTTTCCTCAACTGCGCCTAACTGTTCCAAAAGCCGGCTAATTACATGTTCCACTTTTTCATCCAAAATGTGCGCTGTGTATCCTGTCTGTCCATCGCATACACAGCGATGGCGCGTTTTCTGATAGCAGACATATCGGGTACGGCGGTGTTTTACTTTGTTTCCGTCTGCGGTCACATAACTTTTGCAGTTTGAGGTCAGAACCAGTCTTCCGCCACAGTGTCCGCAATAAATATTTCCTGACAACAAAGAATTTCCTGTTACATTCACAGGAACTGTACGCTCTTCATCGGCCCCATTTTGCCGTGCTTTTTGCAGCGCCTGTGCCTGCTCAAAGAGTTCCGGGGTCAAAATCATCAGGTGTTCGAATCGCTGCGATACGGCATCTCCACTCCGGAGTACCCCGGTATAGCAAGGATTATGAAGAATATGGCCTATGGAGGCCTCATGCCAGTTTTCTCCCTTGCGGTTACGGATGCCTTGCCGGTTCAGCTCGGTGGCGATCCTGCATCGTCCATAGCCATGGACGATGCAGAGATCAAAGATCTTCCGTACCACCATCGCTTCATCCGGATCAATTGCCAGTGCGGATATTTCCTTATTTCGCTTGTTTAGCTTTCCAGTTGCCAATAATCGATATCCATATGGTACGCCGCCTCCGCGATAACCGCCGTCCAAAACCAGTTGCCGCAGGCCCTCTTTGGTGCGCACAGAGGTCTTTCGGCTTTCTCCGTCAGCCTGCCAAAATCGGATATAGTTGAGCAACGTGTCGATGTGGTGGTCAAACCGCTGCTCCCCCTCTTTGACGCTCCAAACACGGATCCCATGCCTTACAAACCACTCCACAACGAAGGGGCTCTCATCCGCTTTGCGGCCAATGCGGTCAAACATGAACACAAGCAGAATATCAAATTTTCTTTGGAGGGCATGCTCTTTGATCAGCTGTAGAACATCCCGGTCTTTTTCACTCACCTTAAACCCGGATACGCCGGCTTCCTGGCCTTCATAAAGGATTTCCCATCCCATCTGCCCGGCAAATTCCCGGCAAGCATTTCTCTGCATAGGAACATCAGCCTGATTTTCCGCCTTGAAGTCCGCCTGCTTTTTCGTGGATACACGATATAAGCAATAAACCCGATTTTCCATATTACCCCTCCTTTCTTTCCAGCTGCTCTATATATGCGCTTTTCAGTGCCAGTTGAATCGCAGTACGCAACTGGTCCGCCTGGCAGGAAACATACCGGATTAAAATCGAGGAGTCCTCCGACCATGTCACAAATTCTTTCGTCTGCTTGTTTTCCCGTGGATTCATTGCGATCTCCTTTCTGTTAAAAAGGGAGAGCGTACTTGAATGGCACTATAAACTATATAGTGGAGTTGCTCTGTTCACAATCCTTGAAAGACCTTGATTCGCCCCACTTCCCATTAGTTGCTTTGTAAAATGAGTTTATATCCCGAAAAGTTGTTTGATTTTTTGTTGATATGTGGTATAATACAGTTAAAATTTCTGAGGGGTGATGGAATGTATCGTACTGTCATGGAGCAGCTTCAAAAATGGAAGGCTAAAAAGCATCGCAAGCCGCTGGTTATCCGCGGTGCCCGTCAGGTGGGAAAAACTTGGCTTATGAAGGCGTTCGGAGCCGCTGAATATGAATCTGTTGTTTATATCAACTTTGACAACAACGAACGGATGCGCAATTTATTTGAAGGAAGCCTTGCGGTAGAGCGGTTGGTGACAGGGTTGGAGCTCTATGCAGGGCATAAAATCGACCCGGCAAATACCCTTCTGATTTTTGATGAGGTTCAGGAAGTACCGACTGCATTGACCAGCCTCAAATATTTCAATGAGGACGCTCCCCAATATCAAATCATCTGTGCCGGGAGCCTTTTGGGTGTGGCACTGCATCAGGGGACCTCTTTCCCAGTTGGAAAAGTAGAGTTCCTTGATCTCTATCCGCTTTCTTTCTCAGAGTTTCTCATGGCTATGGGGAAAGACCGATATGTGGAACTGCTAAACCAGGGCGATTTTGATATGGCTACCATGTTCAAGCAGGATTATTCCGATCTGCTGAAGCAGTACTACTATGTGGGCGGTATGCCGGAGGTTGTCCAAGCCTTTGTGGACAATCATGACTTCAATGAGGTGCGGGAAATTCAACAGCGCATTCTGGCCGCTTATGAGCAGGACTTTTCCAAACACGCGCCCAACGAGACAGTACCCCGTATTCGGATGCTTTGGAACAGCATCCCGGCCCAGCTTGCCAAGGAAAATCGAAAGTTTATCTATGGCCTTATCAAAGAGGGTGCCCGTGCCAAGGAATATGAGCTGGCCATGCTCTGGCTGACCGATTGCGGCTTGGTTCACAAGATCCACCGAGTATCTGCTCCCAGCTTGCCGCTAAAAGCCTACGAGGATTTGAAAGCGTTCAAGCTGTTTTTGCTGGATGTAGGCCTCTTGTCTTGTATGGTTGGACTCCGGCAGGATGTGCTGCTGGACGGGAATGAATTGTTCAAAGAGTTTAAGGGCGCTCTGACAGAGCAGTATGTCCTGCAGCAATTAGAAACGATCAAAGGGCTAAATATCTATTATTGGACTGCAGATCGCGGAACCGCAGAAGTAGATTTTGTCATCGACAATGGTAAAGATGTGATTCCAGTCGAAGTCAAAGCTGAGGTGAATCTCCAGGCCAAGAGTTTGAAAGTATACCGGGAAAAGTTCCAGCCTCAGCTATCGATTCGGACATCCATGGCAGACTATAAGAAAGAAGATTGGCTGCTGAATCTTCCGCTGTGGGCTATTGATACTTTTGGCACACAAGAAATGATGTGTATATAAGATATTTATTGGGAACATAAAGACACCTTAACGGAGGAATCTATCATGAGCCTTGAACCTGGCGGCAGAGCTGACAAATATGGGAATAAATATGAGAATCGCTATCTTGCAAAACTTCTTCTCAGACTTGTCAAAGAAGATATTACTTCAGTGACTGTCGAGCCTTTAGGTATTAATAGTAACTCTGTAGAATTCATTTCTGAACAAAAAGACGGAATTGTTAAGCATTATCAGTGCAAAGCAAGTAATACCACCTGTTCTTCATGGAGTATTTTAGATCTGAGAAAGTACAAAGTTTTTGAGCGAGCCAAAGAAATTATTTCTGCTGATGTTAAAAACTTATACTATTTTATTTCGCCTCTGCAATATAACGAATTAGATGAATTGTGTAAGCGAGCTCGAACGAATTCTTCACCTGAGGACTTTATAAATTTCCAGCTGACAAATGATACTATTAGGCGCATGTTCAATGACTGCATAGCGGAATTTGGTTTTGATAAAAGCGACCCGTCAGCCAAAGCAGAAACCATGTCATTATTATCGCGTTGCTTTTTTGAGCAATACATTACTGGTACGGAAGCTGAGCAGGACTTAGAAGAATACATTGGTATACTATTTACAGGGAAGGCATCTGCAGTCCGAGTTTTGCTGGAACAGTATGCCAATGATATTGGCTGCTATGGGGTAAAAATTACAGCCAAAGATGTCATTGATTATTTAGAGAAAAAGAATATCCATGTTCGTAACTATCATGGCAATGAAACAGTTTTAAGTAGAATTCATACCCTTAATAGTACATATTGGGATTTCTATCATGCTATCCGCAAAACTCTTGTACATCGAACAGCAACAGATATTATTATTCGGAGTATCGAAGATGGGCATTCGGTGATTCTTCATGGTATGGCCGGTACAGGAAAAAGCGGATGTCTGGAAGAAACTATCCTTTACTTAAAACAAACCGGAACTCTTTACCTTTCTGTAAAGCTTGATAAACATGTGCCTCGCATATCCGCAGATGATTATGGCCAGGATCTTGGCCTTCCAGAATCTCCGGTTTGTTGTTTGGCGACCCTTGCTGCAAGGAAACCCTGTGTCTTGATTTTGGATCAACTGGATGCTTTGCGTTGGACAAGCAATCACTCCAGTGATGCTTTGGATGTCTGTAAAGAATTTATCCAACAGGCAGAAGCCATCAATAGATATTCGGAAGGGAAAATATCAATTGTATTTGCATCTCGTACCTTTGACTTAGAGAATGACAGAGGATTGAAAGAACTGTTTGCCTCCTCAGATTCACATTCTGCTTTGCAATGGATCAAGGTAAATGTGAGCCAGTTTACTAAGGATGATGTGGTTCAAGTTATAGGTCAAACGTATAATCATTTTTCTCCTCGACTCCAAAAGTTACTCCTAACCCCATCTTCACTTTATGTTTGGTCCAAGCTCGAAGAAAATGCAAAAAATAACAGTGTTTCCTCAGTTTTTGAGTTAATGAATGCATGGTGGCAGCAGATTCAGAAAAAGTGCATTTCAGCTGGTTTACAATCCGAAGCGGTTATTGCCTGCAAAGATAAAATTGTGATGTTAATGGAGAGAAGGGCTGTTTTTTCGCTCCCACGGGCTATCTTTGCAGATCAAACAAACGAAATAGATTGTCTTGTTTCGTCAGGCCTATTAAATAGCAATCCAAATACAAAAAGCATTTCATTTGCGCATCAGAGTTTCTTAGATTACTTCATAACATCAGACATTTTAGAGAATATCTATTCGGGGTATGAGCTTAAAGACTTGATTGGAGATAAGAATCATCAAACACCATTTATTAGATACCGTGTGTTAACAGTTCTTCAAAATTTGCTTGATAGTGATCCTATCCTATTTGCAAAGCAGAGTGTTGAATTATTAGAAGCTTCTTGTGTGCGCTTTTACTTCAAATGCACAGTTTTTGAAATAATCGGACAATTTGATACCCCTACAGGTGAAATTTACAGAATCGTCGACAAATATATACAAAAACCAGAGTGGTCAGATTATATCACCCAAGTTGTGTTATATGGCCACCCTGCATTTGTTATGCGATTGTTCTCTCTTTCAAATCGTGTTTTCCCCTCAGATGAATATCTGTCACTATTAAAATCTATTAGCTCAAAAGAGCCAGATTTTGTAACAGATAGACTGCGTCTTTTTGCGTTTCTGAATGCTGAACAAGATCGCAAAATTTTCTGGACATTATGTCATGATGCAAACGATGATTCTGATGAAATGTTCGAATTTAGAATGCAGCTTTTGCAAAATGATCCAGCACTGTTTCAAAACTTTTGGGGATTTCATGAGCTTATTAAGCGCTCATCCTCAAGAGCCATAGACCTGTTTGAGATCATTGTCGGGAGTTGGCCAAGCCAAAGAATTTCTCGCCTTTATATCGAAGATTCCAGAAATCTTTCCTGTTATATTAATCAGTATGCATGGCTACTTGTGACAAAACTATTTCCCAAGATTTGTGAGGTAACATCTAATTATCTCCCACATTGGCCAGAAGATAGATGGAGCCATGATTACGAGGATTGGGAATCAAATGAATTTAAAGAATCTGCTGTTCGTGAGATTACAGAGATTGTAAAAGAGGCCTTTGCAGAATGTGCACAATCCTCTCCTAATGAATTAATGGAGTTTGTAAAAGAAGTAAAATATCCAATCTCTGCAGTTGGACATGAGTGTATCATGCATGCTGTATTAAATCTGCCTACTGATTATGCTGATGAGGTGATAAAGTGGATTTTGGAAGATGCTACTACAAAAATATTTGTGTTTTCTGCGAAGAAGGATAATTATCTATCTGATTCGGCTCAAATAATTAAAAAATTCTCTCCTGTTTGCAGTATGACACTATTTCAACAACTGGAGCAGTATATCTGTAATTGGAAAGAACCGACTGAGCGAATGGTGTACATATTTAAAGACCGCCTTGAGGTAAAGAAAGCATATCATACACCCGTGTACTATGCATACTGGGGACACTTCCAAAAAGCACTTTTACCAAGCATGGACATTTCTCGTTTATCTACATACTCTAAGCAGTTGCTCAATGTAGTAAATCGAAATTCTTGGATTCAACTGCCCTATTTTTATTGTGGATTTACCATGGGATCGGCAAAAACAGTTGCATCTCCTGTAGACAATTATACGGAGCATTTGAGTAATAAGACATGGCTTCAAATCATCTCCACCCCCCAGAGTAAAATGAGCAATAAGTGGCGCGGATCCGATAATGGTTCCTACTACATCGAAGCCAATCATCAAACTTTTGCATCCGCTCTTGGGAATCAAGCCAAACGTGAGCCGCTTAGATTTGCAAAGTTAGCCTTGTCGTTTCCACCGAATTGCTATGAGGGATACATATCTCATGTCCTGTACGCATTATCCGATGATAATAGCTCAAATTGGGGATTTGATGTTGAACTTGTAAGCAAAGTTATCCAGCGCTATGGGCATAGCGAAAATCTTAACATTGCGATTGCTGTTTCACGCGTAATCGAAAAACATCCAAATGAAGCATGGCCAGATGATGTTATCAATATTCTCCGGGAAATTGCATTAAATCACCCACACCCAGGCAAAGATGAATACGAAGCTACAAGCAGTTCGGATCCTGAATACAAATCAACTCATTCACTCCTTCAAAGTTCAATAAACTGTGCGCGCGGGTGTGCCCTCCATGCCATCGCCGCTTTACTTTGGGAACATTATGATTGGGGCAACAGCCTAAAAAGTACAATTTTAATAGCAAGCAAAGATCCTAATCCTGCGGTTCGGTTTGCGGTGATGGATTGCGTTTTGCCCTATTATAATATTGATAAGACTTTTTCAGTTGAAGTATTGAATTCGCTCACAGAAAGTGACTTGCGCATTGTTGCCGCCCCGGGATACTGGAACATTCTGTCTCTGGAATATGATAGCCATAGCGATTATTATAGAGGAATATTAATAGTGGCCTGTCTGTCCGAGGTTGATGACTTAGCTGAGCACGCCGCAGGTTTATTGTGTGCAGTTGGAATCTTTCATAATGATCAAGAAGCGTTGAACTTTATCATGTCACATCAATTCAGTGCAAAACAGCAAGGACGTATCTGTTCACAAGCTGTTTCCTCTTTTAATTCGGATGAATATCATGAAAAGAGCAAAATGATTCTGATATATTTAATGGATCATTCATCGGATGAGTTGCAAGGGTTCAATCGTCTTTTCTTTGATCGGTGCATTGAAATAAAAAGGGATGAGAAATTTCTAATTTACCTAATGGAATCGCAACAAAGTGTACATCTCTTTCATTCTTTTTTAGACTATCTGTATGAAAGTGACGAAGACATTTGCAGCTTTGCACGTGTTTTAGAGACAATTGGCAACAGTCTTTCTCAGATGCCGCCGGAAATCGGTGAGAGGCTTCTTATAACCGACTTGGTAAAATGCGTGGTCCGTTTGTTCGATAAAGGAAAAAATGATCCTTTCATTACTGAGATCTGTTTAAATATTTGGGACCAATTGTTTATGAGCAATCTGCATGATATCAAACCGTTGTCAGATATGATTGATAATTTCGAATAGATAAGATATCATTCTCTTAATGCTTTCTCTTTTCTATTCAGATGATCACTGTATACTGTAAGAGTATTCTACGATTGTAGTCCCTAAAGACAGCCTGCCCCTCAAATTGCCACAAAGTCTTTCCTTTTGCTTTATCCCATATCAAATCCCGCAAAGCCGCGTCGCCGCTGGCCTTGCGGGATTTCTTTCCTTCCGCTTCACCCCTTCTTGATGATATGGGCCACCAGGCGCAGGTTGCGCTCGATGAGGACGTCCCGGGCCTCCTGGTCCCCCTGGGCGTAGCGGCGGAGATATTCCCGCTCCTCTGCGGCGGACAGGGGCTTGGGGAACGAGCCCCCGCCGGACAGGCGGAGAGAGAACAGCAATGTATTGGCGAACAGCAGCAGCGCGGCAGACAACATAAGATCCCTCCCTGCCCCCATTCCTATGCCGCGGGGGGAAGTCCCCATGCCGGGAAAGAGGAGGGACGATCCGGAGGGGAGAGGAGCGTGCCATGGAATATCTGGTCTATATCCTGCGGCGCGGGGACGGATCCCTCTACACCGGGTGCACCAATGACCTGCCCCGCCGCCTGCGGGCCCACCAGAGCGGGCGGGGCGCCAAATACACCCGCAGCCGCCTGCCGGTGGAGCTGATCTACCAGGAGCCGGCGGCAGACCGCTCCGCGGCCCTGCGGCGGGAGGCGGCCATCAAGCGGATGACCCACCGGCAGAAATGGGCGCTGGCGGAGACGTACCGGCGCGCCGCAGCCGCCGGAGGGGAAGAGACGGAGGGATGAGACCGGCATGGCGCTGCCATGCCGGTTTTTCCGGCGAAGGCCCCGCCCGGGAGAAAATGAACAGAACGTAAAAAGCGGGAAAAATGCAAAGAACCCCTACCCATTGCAGAGAAAACGTGCTATCATATACAAGTTGGAGAATGCAATCGGACAGGCGCCTCTGGCGCGGAAGGGAGGAGACTGTGAAGCGGCGGATCTACCGGGGACTGCTGTCCCTGATCGGGCTGTGCCTGCTGCTGGCTGTCAGCGGCTGCGGCTTTTCCTTCTCTCCGGAGGAGCTGTACAGCCTGCCGCAGCTGCCGGCGGAATATACGGAGCTGAACAACTGCATCAATCAGGTGATCGAAAGCGGCGCGGAGTATGCGGCGCCGGTCTCCGGCAGCAACATCCAGTCCGTCCAGCTGGAGGATCTGAACGGAGACGGCGAGGAGGAGGCCGTGGCCTTTTTCCGCAACACCGCAGACGAAAAGCCGCTGAAGATCTATATCTTCACGGCTGAGGAGGAGACGTACCGGCAGACGGCGGTCATCGAGGGGACCGGCACCAGCATCTACAGCATCGCCTATGAGGACCTGGATCAGGACGGATGGAAGGAGCTGCTGGTGGGCTGGCGCGTCAACACAGACCTGCAGGCGCTGTCTGTCTACACCCTGCGGTCCGGGGTGCCGGAGGAGCTGATCCGGGGCACCAACTACGTGCGGTACGCCGTCAACGATCTGAATCAGGACGATCTGTGGGAGCTGGTGGTCTTCCGGGCGGATGCGGAGGGCAACGGCATGGCGGATTACTACTGCTGGGAGGACGGCGCCCTGCAGCTGCGCACCTCGGCCCGCATCACCAGCACCATGGCGGAGCTGAGCCAGCAGGGCCGGGTGAAGAGCGGCACGCTGGCGGACAGCAGCCCGGCCCTGTTCGTCACCGGGGTGGAGGAGTCCGCCTGGATGGCCACAGACATCCTGACGGTGAAGAACGGAGAGCTGGTGAACATCCTGCTGTCGGATGTGACCGGCGTGTCCTCGGAGGTGGCGCCCTTCTGCTCCCTGTATCCGGAGGACATCAACGGGGACAACATCACCGAGGTGCCCCGCCCGGTGACGGAACACGGCCGGAACGGCGAAGAGGATGACGGCGCCTGGCGGATCGACTGGTACGCGTTTGCCGGCGACGGCACGGGGACGCTGGTGCTGCAGACCTATCACAATGTGGAGGACGGATGGTACCTGCGCCTGCAGGAGACCTGGGACGGCCAGGTGGCCGCCGTGCGGTCCACCGGAACGGACGAGAGCGCGGTGACCTTTTCCTACCGGGAAAATGAGGCCGACATCCCGTTCCTGCGGATCACCAAGCTCACGGGACCCAGCCGGGAGATCCGGGCCACCCGGGGCGGACGGATCATCCTCCGCCGCCAGATGGAGACCATCTACACGGCGGAGCTTTTGGAAGCGAATGAGACATGGCGCCACGGCCTGTCGGAGGACGAGCTGCTGGAGGCCTTCAATCTGATCACACAGGAATGGACCACCAGCGACAGCTGAGCATGGAAAGGACGGACATCCAGATGAAAAAAGTATTGGTGCTGGAGGACGAGTCCAGCATCCGCAGCTTTATCGTGATCAACCTGCGCCGGGCGGGATACGACGTCATTGAGGCCGAGACCGGCGAAGAGGCGCTGGAGAAGCTGAAGGAGAATCCCGACACCAAGGTGGCGCTGCTGGACATCATGCTGCCGGGGATCGACGGGTTCGAGGTCTGCCGGCGGATCCGGGCCACCAACTCCAAGATCGGCATCATCATGCTCACCGCCCGCTCCCAGGAGATGGACAAGGTGACGGGGCTGATGACCGGCGCCGACGACTATGTGACCAAGCCCTTCTCCCCGGCGGAGCTCACCGCCCGGGTGGACGCCCTGTTCCGCCGGGCCGGCGGGGAGGAGGTCCCCCAGACCGGGGAGATCCGGCAGGATCCCTTCCTGCTGAACACCCGCAACCGCACCCTGGAGAAGAACGGCCAGCGGATCAAGCTGACCCAGGTGGAGTACTCCATCATGAAGGTGTTCATGGAGAACCCCGGCAAGGCCCTGTCCCGGGAGGAGATCCTGGACATGGTCTGGGGCCGGGACTACTTCGGCGAGCTGAAGATCGTGGATGTGAACATCCGCCGCCTGCGGCTGAAGATCGAGGACAACGTGCAAAATCCCACCTACATCACCACGGTGTGGGGCTACGGGTACAAGTGGGGATTCTGAAGACCTGAAGGATGCGCCGGTTCCGGGGAGCCGCGCAGAAAGACCAAGCAGAAGGAGGTGCGGCCCCATGGCGGAGGAAGAACGGGATCGAAAGTGGACGGCCCTGCGCCTGCGGGGCCTGCGGAAGCGGTGGATCGTCAATACCATCCTGCCGGTGCTGGTGCTGCTGGTGCTGCTGGTGACGCTGGTGTCCGCCGGCGTGTCCACCTACTACTACAGCAGCATGGAAAACGGCCTGGTGAAGCAGGTGGAGGCCATGTCCAACGCCTTCAACGACTACTTCATGAACAGCTACGCCGAGTACAACCAGATGGCCACCCAGGCGGTGGACACCTATGAGGACAAAAACCAGATCGAGCTGCAGTTCATCGGCAGCACCGGCCGCATCCAGATGTCCACCTCCGGCCTGACGGCGGGCAGCTCGCCGGGCACCAGCGACATCACCAACGCCATCGCCAATCAGAAGATCGAGCCCTTCCAGGGCCGGGACCCGGAGACGGGGGAGAAGATCCTGGCGGTGTCCGCACCGCTGCTGTTCAACGGCCGGGTGGCCGGCGTCATGCGGCTGGTGACCTCGCTGAAGCTGGTGGACCGGCAGATCGTGCTGGTGGTGTTCATCATCCTGGCGGTGGGCGTCATCTGCATGGCCCTGGTGCTGATCTCCAGCCTGCTGTTCATCAACAACGTGGTGGAGCCGGTGGCGGTGGTGACCGAGGCCGCCAAGCGCATCTCGGCGGGCAGCTACGGCTTCCAGATCGAGAACAAGTACACCGACGAGCTGGGGGAGCTGGTGGACAACATCAACGACATGTCCCTGAAGATCGGCCGGAACGAGAAGATGAAGTCCGAGTTCATCTCCTCCGTGTCCCACGAGCTGCGGACGCCCCTCACCGCCATCAACGGCTGGGGCGAGACCATCCTGGAGGACACCACCGACGACCCCGCCCAGATGCGCCGGGGCATCCGCATCATCCTCAACGAGGCCCGGCGTCTCTCCACCATGGTGGAGGAGCTGCTGGAGTTCTCCAAGATGGAGGACGGCCGCTTCACCCTCCACATGGAGCAGGTGGACCTGCAGGCGGAGTTCGAGGACGCCATCTTCACCTACCGGGAGCTGTTCCGGCAGGAGGGGATCGAGCTGACCTATGAGAGCGGGGACGAGGACCTGCCCCCCATCCCCGGCGACTCCGAGCGGCTGAAGCAGGTGTTCTGCAACGTGCTGGACAACGCCGCCAAGCACGGCGGCGCCGGCAAGCGGATCGACGCCTCCATCAGCCGGGAGGGGGAGTTCGAGGTGGTCCGGGTCCGGGACTACGGCCCCGGCATCCCGGAGGCGGAGCTGCCCTTCATCAAGCAGAAATTCTACAAGGGCTCCTCCAAGGCCCGGGGCAGCGGCATCGGCCTGGCGATGTGCGACGAGATCGTCGGCCTCCACAACGGCATCTTCACCATCGGCAATGCCGATGGCGGCGGCGCGGTGGTCACCATCTGCCTGCCGGTGAAAGAATGACCCTGCGGAAATCGAACAAATGTTTGATTTTTGCCGCGGAGCATGATATAATCAGCTTGCTGAGCACATTAGAAAGGAATTCCCATGGCAGACGCAAACAAGTCCTGCGCCTTCCGCACCAGCATCGGCGGACAGGCGCTCATTGAAGGCATCCTGATGCGGGGGCCGGAGAAGCAGGCCATCGTGGTCCGGGACCAGAACGGTGAACTGGTGGAAAAGGTGGAGGAGCTGCGGCTCATCAAGGACCGCCATCCCATCCTGGGCTGGCCGTTGATCCGGGGCACCGTCAACTTCCTGTCCTCCATGGTCAACGGCGTGAAGGCCCTGATGTACTCCGCCGACTTCTATCCGGAGGAAGAGGTCTCGGAGCCCTCCAAATTCGAACAGTGGCTGGACCGGACGTTCTCCAACAAGAAGCTGGAGGGGCTGATCGTGGGCTTCTCCGTGCTGCTGGGCATCGGCCTGTCCGTCTTCCTGTTTCTGGTGCTGCCCACCTTCCTCACCGGCGGGCTGCTGCACTTCTTCCCGGATTTCCCCATGTGGGGCCGGAACCTGATCGAGGGCATCCTGAAGGTGGCCATCTTTCTGCTGTATCTGATCTTCTGCTCCAGGCAGAAGGACATCTACCGGGTGTTCCAGTACCACGGTGCGGAGCACAAGACCATCTTCTGCTACGAGGCGGGGCTGCCTCTGACGGTGGAGAACGTGCGCATCCAGCCCCGGCACCACCCCCGGTGCGGCACCAGCTTTCTGTTCGTGGTGATCTTCGTGTCCATTCTGGTGTCCAGCGTGGTGTTCGGCATCTGGCCCATCACCAGCGTCTGGCTGCGGACCCTGGCCCATCTGATCCTGCTGCCCCTGGTGGTGGGCATCACCTACGAGTTCAACCGCTGGGTGGGCCGTCACGTGCAGGACAGCCGCCTGGCCAAGATCCTGACGGCCCCGGGCATGTGGATGCAGAACTTCACCACCAACGAGCCGGACGACTCCATGATCGAGTGCGCCATCCGGTCCCTGGAGCTGGTGATTCCGGAGGAGAAGGGGAAGGACACCTGGTAAATGAGGAATTAGGAGTTAGGAATTAGGAATTTATGAGAGTGAAGAGTTGAGAGTGGAGAGTGGAGATGCGGGGTCCGGCGGAGCCGGCCCCATTGAAATCGTTCCGCCTGCGGCGGAACACCACAATTCCTAATTCCTAATTCCTCATTCCTAACTGTTTTCCACCAGGAAAACGATAGCGAGGCGTATTATGGCGACGACATACAACAATTTGTATTTGGATATCCGCCAGCAGCTGCGGAAGGCCGGCATTGAAGAGGCCACGCTGGAGGCCCGGGAGCTGGTGTGCTTCGGCACCAACAAGAGCCGGGAGGAGCTGGCCCGGGACGGGGGGCTGTACGCCTCCCCGGAGCTGGAGCGCCGGGTCCGGGACCTGGTGGAGCGGCACCTGGCCGGGGAGCCGGTGGCCTACCTCATCGGCGAGTGGGAGTTCTACGGCCTGCCCCTGGACATCTCCCGGGACGTGCTGATCCCCCGGCCGGACACGGAGGTGCTGGCGGAGCAGGCCATCGGCTACATCAAGACCCTGGGGGAGTGCCGGGTGCTGGACCTGTGCGCCGGCAGCGGCTGCGTCGGCCTGGCGGTGGCCGCCCAGGCGCCCCAGGCCCGGGTAGTGCTGGGGGAGTGGTCCGACGGCGCGCTGAAGATCTGCCGCCAGAACATCCGCCGCAGCAGCCTGACGGCCCGGGTGGTGCCCATCCAGGCGGACGCCCGGGAAAAGCCGGAGAAGTCCCTGGGGGAGTTCCAGTGCATCGTCTCCAACCCGCCCTACATCCCCCGGGCGGACATCGCGACGCTGGACACCTCCGTCCGAGACTACGAGCCCCATCTGGCCCTGGACGGCGGCGAGGACGGCCTGGACTTTTACCGGAGCATCTCTGAAAAGTGGAAGGCGGCCCTGGCCCCCGGCGGCCGGCTGTACTTTGAAGTGGGCATCGGCCAGGCGGACGCGGTGCTGCGGATCATGCGGGCCCAGGGCTTCGGGGACATCCAGGTGGTGAAGGACCACCACGACATCCCCCGGGTGGTGTTCGGCACGCTGTGTACGGAGATCTGACAATGTTTTTGAGAAATGTGATAGCAGGAGGAGAACACAATGGCGAGAGAGAAAGCGCCGCTGCCCAACGCGGGGCCGGCGGACGATAAGAAGCGGGCCATCGACACGGCCATGGCCCAGATCGAGCGGATGTACGGCAAGGGCTCCATCATGCGCTTCGGCGACAAGGCGGAGCTGAACGTGGACTACATCCCCACGGGCTCGCTGTCCCTGGACGTGGCCCTGGGCATCGGCGGCCTGCCCAAGGGGCGGATCGTGGAGATCTACGGGCCGGAGTCCTCCGGTAAGACCACCCTGGCCCTCCATGTCATCGCCGAGGCCCAGAAGCGGGGCGGCGAGGTGGCCTTTGTGGACGCGGAGCATGCCCTGGATCCCACCTACGCCCGTGCCCTGGGCGTGAAGGTGGAGGATATGCTGATCGCCCAGCCGGACACCGGCGAGCAGGCCCTGGAGATCACCGAGGCCCTGGTCCGCTCCGGCGCCATCGACGTGGTGGTGGTGGACTCCGTGGCGGCCCTGGTGCCCCGGGCGGAGATCGAGG
>ENA-ORNG01000776-ORNG01000776.1-human-gut-metagenome-genome-assembly--contig:-NODE-776-length-26152-cov-3.137295_pt1 | contig 26152 bp, 25 predicted proteins | sample MGYA00242113_ERZ509018 | MGnify/ENA primary metagenome ERZ509018 (study PRJEB26280, sample SAMEA2338711) | human gut metagenome | biome: human gut; feature: human-associated habitat; material: faeces... | reverse complement strand
TTCTTTTACTTATGACAATGGCCGGACAATTAATTCCCGACGAAAAATACAAGAAATATATTCGTCTTACTATGGGGCTTTTATTAATCCTTGTCATATTATTGCCGGTGACCCGGCTTATGAGACTTGACACAAAGGTTTATCAGAATTTTATAAAGGAAAGTTTTCGGATTTCAGCGGCGGATGCTAAGGCTGGCGAAGAAGTTGTCGGAGTAGAAGGCCGGTTTGCCGAAGGATATGAACAGATGATTAAAGAAGAAATCCGTCTTTATTTTGAAGCCAATGCCATGGTTGTAAAGTCTTGTGAATTGGACATGGAGCTGGATTTAGAGAGCAGTGACTACGGGAAGATTTACAGCATGGAGATAGGCATCCGGCCAAAGGACAGGGAGTTGAATGGCGGCAGCCAGACGGAGGATGACATTGAGCAGGTGTATATTGAAGAAATAAAAATTGGTGAGGCGGACGGGGTGACAGCCGGGGATTCGGAGCTTTTCGTTCCGGAGGAAAAGACAGACCAGTGGAAAAAGGATTTATCCCTTCAATTTGGAATCGACATGGAACAGCTTAAACTGGAGATATTGTCATGAAAAAGTTTATGGATTTGAAAAATTTAAAATTAAATAAGGAGAGCGCATTAATTGTTGTTTTGGCGGGAATTTTGTGCCTTGTTGTCGTCTGGCCCATATCGGGGAAATCTTCCGGGACGGATAGTTCCAATGGGACTTTAAGCGGCTCATCCTCTTCGGTTTCGTCTTCTGGAAGAATTTCCGAGGATACAGCCCAGGCTGCGCTGGAGCTCTATGTGGAAAATCAGGAGCAGAGGCTGAAAGACATTTTGGAACAAATCGATGGTGTGGGTAAAAGTGAGGTGATGATCCGGGCAAAGGCATCAAAGGAATACGTGGTGGAAAAGGATATTTCAACAGGCAGCAGCACAGTCAGTGAAACGGATGCCCAGGGCGGCAGCCGGCAGAGCAGTGATATAACAAAGGACGAAAGCTCACTTTATACAAAGGACAGTAACGGAAATGATGTACCTTGGGTTATTAAAGAGATGGAGCCGGAGATTGAAGGAGTGCTTGTGGCGGCCGAAGGCGGAGGAAATGAGGCTGTTGCGGGCGAAATAACTCAGGCGGTTCAGGTTCTATTTAATATTCCCGTACATAAAATTAAAGTAGTAAAAATGAAAGGTGAATAAGGAGGGTCCTGTTTGAAGAAGAGAAGTGTCCGAAAAAATCAGGTAATTATTGCGGCCCTGGCGGTGATGATTGTTGTTGCCGGATATTTAAATTTTAAATCCGGTGCGCTGGAGGCGAAGGAGTCATCTGTATTGTCCAATGCTGCCATTGGCGAAACGGAGGAAACAGCGGCGGACGAGGTTCTGCTCGATTTGACGGAAAATAATATTCAGGAAATTGAAGTTGCCGATGAAGAGGATATGGAGGATTTGGAGAACAGCGAGACGGAGAGTCCGGAGGATGTGGGCGAAGCCGTGCTGACAAGTACGGCGGCGGCACAAAATTTCAGCGCCCAGGCCAAATTAAACCGGGAACAAATGCGTTCAAAGAACAAAGAAGCTTTGATAGAGGTTATCAATAATGAAAATGTTACGGAAAATTTAAAACAGTCAGCTATGGAGGATTTGATGGACATGACAAACCGTTCGGAAATGGAAGTGGCCGCTGAAAATCTTCTGACGGCGAAGGGTTTTGAAAATTCGGTGGTGAGTCTGACAAAGGATTCCTGCGATGTGGTTGTTTGCAGGGAAAGTCTGACAGAAAATGAGAGGGCGCAGATTGAGGATATTATTGCGAGAAAAACCGATGTGGGGACAGAAAATATAGTCATTACAACATTAAATTGATAAATTTCTTTGCAAAAGCATATAATTTTGTTATAATACAAGATAAGAAGCGTTGAGCAAATGGAGGTAGAGACCGATGGCTAAAGAACAGGAAAATACAATGAATTATTCAATACATGATGACCGGGTGATCGGAGAAGTGCAGATTGCGGACGAAGTTGTCGCAATTATTGCAGGACTGGCAGCGACGGAGGTCAAGGGTGTTGCTTCCATGTATGGCAACATTACCAATGAACTGGTAGCAAAGCTTGGCATGAAAAATCTTTCCAAAGGCGTAAAGATTGAAGTGGCCGACGGTAAAGTGAGTGTTGAGCTTGCGATTAATCTTGAATATGGCTATAACATTCCGGAGGTTACCGGAGCTGTACAGGACAGAGTGAAAAGCGCTATTGAAACGATGACCGGATTAAGTGTTGAAGGCGTAAACATCCGGGTGGCTGGTGTGAATTTGGAGGATGAATAATCTTTCATGAATGAGGCGAGAGAACCGAAGGAAAAATAAACGATACGGATTTCTGTCGGAAGCGAACAAAGGTGACGTAGGGCCTTTCTGACCCTGCGTCACTTTTACAGTTGTTTTGCATCCGACGGAGATAAAGATATATACAGGAGGAAACTATGAGCAGGCGGGAATTGCGGGAACATATATTTCGTCTGTTATTCCGCACAGAATTTCATTCAGAAGCGGAGATGACAGAGCAGGAAGACTTTTATCTGGAGGATTTGGGAGAAATGTCCGACGATGATCGAATCTATATCCAGGGAAAGGTGGATGCTATCCGGGAAAAGAAGTCGGATTTGGATGGTCAGATTGATTGTGTGGCGGACAAGTGGAAAACCGGGCGGATGACCAAGGTCGATTTGACGGTGATTCGGCTGGCGGCTTACGAGATCATGTATGATGAAGAAATACCTACGGGGGTGGCCATTAACGAAGCTGTGGAATTGGCAAAAAGATACGGGACAGATCAGTCGCCTGCCTTTGTGAATGCTATTCTGGCAAAGCTGGCCTAAAGGAGAAGTCGGTTGAAGAATATATATTCTGTGTCACAGGTAAATCGATATATTAAAAGTCTTATTTCAGAGGACTATTTTTTGAACCGGATTTATGTCCGGGGTGAGGTATCCAATTGCAAATATCATACTTCTGGACATATTTATTTTACCTTGAAGGATCGGGAGGGGGCTATCTCCTGCGTCATGTTTGCAGGGTCGCGGAGCAGCCTGAAATTTCGTCTGAGCGAAGGCCAGCAGGTGATCGTTCTCGGAAATATCAGTGTGTATGAGCGGGACGGACGGTATCAGCTTTATGCCCGTGAAATTGTTATGGAGGGACAGGGCCTTCTTTATCAGCAGTTTGAGGCACTGAAAAAGGAACTGGAAGAGGCGGGATACTTTTCGCCGGCACATAAAAAGACGATTCCATCCTATCCGAAGCGGATTGGCATTGTGACGGCCCGGACCGGGGCAGCGATTCAGGATATGGTTCATATTTCAGCCCGGAGGAATCCTTATGTCCAGTTGATTTTGTATCCTGCGATTGTCCAGGGAGAGCAGGCAGCGCCAAGCATTGTTCGGGGGATAAAATATCTGGATGACTATGGCGTTGATGTGATGATTGTCGGACGGGGCGGCGGTTCTATTGAGGACTTGTGGGCTTTTAATGAAAAAATAGTGGCAGAGGCCATTTACCAGTGTAAAACTCCGGTGATTTCTGCAGTAGGCCATGAAACGGACGTGACCATTTCAGATTTTGCAGCGGATCTGCGTGCGCCGACGCCATCGGCGGCGGCCGAGCTTGCGGTGCCGGAGTGGACGGAGATTTTGAGACGCTTAGAGGATGGCAAACGCCGTCTGACGGGAAAGATGGAAGAACGGCTTAACTGGTATCGAAGTGTGACGGGCCAATATGAAAAACAGTTAAAATATGTCAGTCCTTCTTCGAGAATCAATGATTACCGGCAGCGTCTCATGTACATGGAAGAGCAGATAGATCAGTTGATTAACGAGCGGCTTCAGGAAGAGCGTCATCGTCTGGCTCTTTACAGTGAAAGGCTGTCAGGACTCTCGCCGCTAAAGCAATTGGAACGGGGCTATGCCTTTGTTCAGAAAGAAGACGGACAGGGAGTTCATTCAGTGAGGGATACAAAAACCGGAGAGACAATATATGTACGGCTTGTGGACGGAGCGCTGGAAGCGGTCGTATCGCAGCTGTATAACGGGAAAGGAAGCAGGGAAGATGGCAAGAGGTAAGACATTAGAGACGGCTTTTACGGAATTGGAGGATTTAATCGGCCAGATGGAGAATAAAGAAACCAGTCTGGAGGAATCCTTTAAATTATATACGGCAGGAATGAAGCTGATAAAGTATTGCAATGATTCTCTGGATAAAGTAGAAAAGAAATTGATTGAAATCAGTGATGAAGAATAAGCCGGTCAAGGGCCGGAATGAGGAAAAAAACATGGATTTTAAACAAGAGTTGGGAAAAAGAACGGAAGCGATAGAAAATATATTGGCAGCTTCTATGCCAAAGGAGGAGGGCTATCAGAAAACCATATTTGAGGCGATGAATTACAGCCTGATGGCTGGGGGCAAACGTCTGCGTCCGATGCTGATTCAGGAGACTTACCGGCTGTTCGGCGGCAGTCATGAGGCAGTGGTTTATCCGTTTATGGCAGCGATCGAGATGATACATACCTATTCTCTGATTCATGATGACTTGCCGGCGCTGGATAATGACGAATATCGGAGAGGTCGAAAGACATCCCATGTAGTATTCGGCGAGGCGATGGCGATTCTTGCTGGGGATGCCTTATTAAATTATGCTTTTGAAACGGCGGCAAAAGCCTTTGATTTGGCGGAGAATGAGGAAGAGCTTCGAGGTGTGGTCAAAGCAATGCAGCTTTTATCATCCAAACCGGGAATTTATGGAATGATCGGTGGTCAGGTTGTGGATGTAGAGCGGGAAGGCCAGCCGTTGGACAAACCGGTATTGGATTTTATCCATGAAATGAAAACAAGCGCCCTGATCGAATGTGCTATGATGATCGGCGCTGCGTTAGCCGGAGCGGACGGAGCAGCTTTGAAGCAGGTGGAACGGATGGCGAAAAATATCGGTATCAGTTTTCAGATTCAGGACGATATATTGGATGTGACAAGTACACTGGAGGTTCTGGGAAAACAGACCCACAGTGATGAAAAAAATCATAAAACGACGTACGTGACACTGTTTGGCATTGACGGTGCAATGGCAGAAGCGCAGAGACTCTCTGATGAGGCTATGGGAATACTGGGAGAAATGTCGGAAGCCGGGAGCATGGAAAATCCGTTTTTATCGGAATTAATATGTCGGCTTGTACACAGAGAAAAATAAGCAGGTGATAGGATTATGTCAGCGATATTAGAGCAAATCAAACAGGCGAATGATATAAAAAATGTTGCTCCGTCCCAGTACGATGCGTTAGCGGAGGAGCTAAGAGATTTTATCGTCCATTCGGTCAGTGAGACGGGAGGACATCTGGCTTCGAATCTGGGGGTTGTTGAATTGACGATGGCTCTGCACCTCTGCCTGGATTTTCCGAAGGATAAAATAATATGGGATGTGGGGCATCAGTCTTATACTCATAAGATTCTGACGGGACGGAAGGATGAATTCGCGGGCTTGCGTTCCTACGGGGGCATGAGTGGCTTCCCTAAGCATCGGGAGAGTCAATGTGATGCCTTTGATACAGGTCATAGCTCCACCTCCATTTCTGCGGCCCTTGGTTATGTACGGGCCAGAGAATTGACGGGTGAGGATTATACGGTAGTTGCTGTGATCGGCGACGGTTCACTGACCGGCGGTATGGCTTATGAGGCGCTGAACAATGCGGCGCGGCTAAATACAAATTTAATTATTATTTTAAATGATAATAAGATGTCCATTTCTGAAAATGTGGGCGGTATGAGTCAGTATTTAAACCGGATCCGGACAAATGAAAATTATGTGGAATTTAAATCCGATGTGGAAACGGCTCTTCGGAGGATTCCGGGAATTGGTGATTCGGTGGCCCGGGGCGTAAAACGTTCTAAGGATTCTTTGAAGCAGTGGCTCATACCCGGCGGTTTTTTCAGTGATTTGGGAATTGAATACATGGGTCCGGTGGACGGCCATGATATAAGTCAGCTTCTTCGGGTAATCAAAACGGCTCAAAAGGAAAAGCAGGCGGTTATCGTTCATGTGATTACTCAAAAGGGGAAAGGCTATAAACCGGCGGAAACTTATCCTTCCGAATTTCATGGCGTAGGTAAGTTTAATGTCAAGAGCGGTGAAATTGCAAAAAGTCCGAATATGACTTATACAGAGGCCTTTTCCAAAGCAATCCAGTATTTGGGAACGAAGGATGACAGGGTGGTGGCAGTCAGTGCGTCCATGCCTACGGGTACGGGGCTGACAAAATTTGCAAAGCGTTTTCCGGGACGGTTTTTCGATGTGGGTATCGCGGAGGAGCATGCGGTGACCTTTGCCGGGGGCTTGGCGGCTGGCGGTTTAAAACCTTATGTGGCGATTTATTCTTCTTTTTTCCAGAGAGCCTATGATCAGATCATTCATGACGTCTGTATTCCGGACCTGCCGGTGACCTTCTGTGTGGACCGGGCAGGGATTGTCGGAGCAGATGGGGAGACCCATCAGGGGATTTTAGATTTATCTTTCTTTGGCTCTATTCCAGGAATGACGATCTGTGCGCCGAAAAATAAATATGAATTGTATGATATGATGAAGTTTTCATTAAATTTCGGACATCCGTTGGCGATTCGTTATCCAAGAGGGGATGCCTATGAAGGCGAAAGGGATCACCGGGCGCCGATTGTCTGTGGAAAGAGCGAGCTGCTCTATCAAGGAGAGCAAGTGGCCCTGATCGCTGTGGGAAGCATGGTAGAGACGGCGGTTCAGGTAAAAAACTATCTGGCAGAGGAAGGTCTGGCGGCTACTGTGGTCAATGCCCGGTTTATCAAGCCTCTTGATACGGATATGCTGGATATGCTTTCAGAAAAACATAATATGATTGTAACGATGGAAGAAAATGTGATTCGGGGAGGCTTCGGCGAAGCCGTATCCGATTATTATATGACGAAGGGACTGCCTGTATTTGTCAAACATGTGGGTATCCCGGATGTATTTGTGGAGCATGGAAATGTGTCTCAGTTAAAGACATCCATGGGAATGGACCCGTGGGCCATATCTGCAAAGATTTTATCTGAGGTATTATTATGAAAAAAAGACTGGATGTGCTTTTAGTGGAACGCCGTCTGGCGGATTCACGGGAAAAGGCCAAGGCCATTATTATGACTGGAAATGTATTCGTCAACGGTCAGCGGGAAGATAAGGCTGGAACAACCTTTGATGAAGAGAAGGCATCCATAGAGATTAAGGGCCATACAATGAAATATGTGAGCCGGGGCGGCTATAAGCTGGAGAAGGCCATGGATGTTTTCGGCGTGGATGTCCGGGATAAGGTCTGTATGGATATTGGTTCTTCCACGGGCGGCTTTACCGACTGTATGCTTCAAAATGGCGCGGTGAAGGTGTTTGCGGTGGATGTGGGCCGCGGTCAGCTGGACTGGAAGCTTCGGCAGGATGAGCGGGTTATCAGTATGGAAAAGACGAATATACGCTATGTGACGCCGGAGGACATCGGTGAGGCGGTGGCCTTTGCATCGGTGGATGTTTCCTTTATTTCTCTGGCGCTGGTACTTCCCGCAGCTAGAAATCTTTTGACAGAGGACGGACATATGGTCTGTCTTATTAAGCCCCAGTTTGAGGCCGGCCGTGAAAAGGTTGGCAAAAAGGGCGTTGTCCGAGATAAGGCCGTACATATCGAAGTGATTGAAAAAGTGATTCGTATTGCCGGTGGCCTTCATTTTAAAGTTCTCGGCCTGGATTATTCTCCAATCAAAGGTCCGGAGGGCAATATTGAATATTTGATTTATCTTGAAAAACGGCCGGAGGACGAAGCGCCGGCCAATGAACCGGTGGATGTAAGACAAGTTGTGGAGAGGTCCCACGCTTCACTGTGACAGGAGAGACGGATGGATAAATTTTTAATTGTGACAAATCAGGATAAAGATAGGGAACTGCTAGTAACGAAGGAAATTCAGAAGTATGTAGAATCCAGAGGCTGTATCTGTCATTTGGCGGAGCCTCTGGTTGGGACAGACCCGCTGCAAACCGGCTACACAGATATGAGTAAGCTTCAGGAGGATGTGGACTGTGTCATTGTCCTCGGAGGCGACGGAACCTTTATTCAGGCTGTCCGGGATTTTGCCGGACTAAATATTCCTATGGTCGGTGTAAATCTGGGTACTGTAGGTTTTCTGGCGGCGATCGATGTGGATGGTCTTCATGACGGCTTGGACGCTCTGATTGACGGAAAATTTACGATACAGCAGCGGATCATGCTGCATGGTCAGGTCTGCCGGGATGGGCGGCGCCTCCAGAAAAGTATTGCATTTAATGATGTGATCGTGACCCGTTCCGGATTTTCCAGATTAGTTGAATTAAAAATATATGTTAATGAACAGCTGTTGGATATTTATGCGGCGGACGGCGTCATTGTCTCTACGCCGACAGGTTCGACAGGCTATAATTTGTCCGCCGGTGGTCCGGTGGTTTTTCCGGAAACGGAAATGATGATCATCACGCCGATCTGTCCCCATTCTTTATCGGCCCGGAGCGTGGTTGTTTCAGCCCAGGCAAAGGTGAGAATTGAAGTGGGACGCCGTAGGAAAACGCAGAAGGAGGAAGCGCTGGTCACCTATGACGGTCAGACCGTATGGGAGCTGGAATCCTCCGATGTGGTGGAGATTGTTCAGGCAAGCACGAAGGTGCCGATTGTAAATATACGTCAGAAAAGCTTCTGCGATATATTACGAAATAAAATGAAAAATGTATAATAATGCGGAAGGGAAGTGTCAGATTTGAAATCAAAACGGCATGCAAAAATTTTGGAATTAATCGATAAATATGATATTGAAACCCAGGAAGAGCTGGCAGACCGATTGAATGAAAGCGGTTTTTCAGTCACTCAGGCTACGATTTCCAGGGATATCCGTGAACTGAAGTTGTCCAAGGTTTCAGGCAGTAACGGACGTCAGAAATATGTCGCTTTTATTAAACCAACCATGGAAATGACAGATAAATATTCCAGAGTTTTAAAGGAAGGTTACATTTCAAAAGAAGTTGCCACGAGTATGATCGTTATTAAAACGGTGACAGGAATGGCCATGGCGGTTGCTGTGGCGATAGATCACATGGAGCTTCCGGGTGTCGTTGGATGTATTGCCGGAGATGATACCATCATGTGCGCCCTCCGCAGTAATGAGGATGCCCATATGGTTATGGAAAAAATTAATCAGATGTTGAAATAGGGGATAATATGCTTTTAAGTGTACATGTAAAAAATCTGGCCTTGATTGATGAGGTTGAGATGAATTTTGAAAATCATCTGAATATTCTGACGGGTGAGACCGGCGCGGGAAAATCTGTCCTTATGGGTGCGGTGAATATGGCTCTCGGCGGACGGGTATCCCGGGATATGATTCGCAAGGGGGCAGATTATGCCCTGGCAGAGTTGTTTTTTTCTGTCTCGGACGGGCGGACGCTGGAAACACTGAGAGCGATGGAGATTCCCGTGGAGGATGATTTGGTCGTCATATCCCGGCGGATGACTTCAGGCCGGAGTGTGAGCCGGATTAACGGGGAAATCGTGTCAGCCGCCGATGTACGCCGGGTTGGGCAGCTTTTGCTGGACATTCACGGACAGCATGACCATCAGTCCCTGCTGGATAAGTCCAGACATCTGACGATTTTAGACCGGTTTATCCGGGAACCTCTGGGTGATAAAAAGGCAAAGCTGGCAAAGGCTTATCAGGAATATATACATTGGAAGGACGTTTATGAGAATGAGGCGATGGACAATGAACAGCGTTTGCGCCGGATCGCTTTTATGGAATTTGAAGTGGATGAAATTGAAAATGCCCGTCTCATGGTCGGAGAGGATGAGCAGCTTGAGACTGACTACCGAAAAATGGCCCATGGCCGCCAGATTATCGAAGGGCTTTCCCAGGTACATCAGTGGACCGGTTATGACGATGCTTCATCGGCGGGAGAGCAGCTCGGCCGGGGACTCAAAAATTTCTATAATCTGGAAGATTTTGATCCGGAGCTAGGAGCTTTGCGGGAGCAGCTGGAAAACATTGAAAGTCTTTTAAATGATTTTAACCGGGATTTATCCGGATATATGGACACACTATCCTTTGATGAACAGGATTTTAGGGATACGGAAGAACGACTAGATCTGATTAATCGTTTGAAAGCGAAATACGGTGCATCCATTGAAGATATTTTAAAATACCAGGCAAAAAAGCAGGCGGAGCTTGAACGGCTGAAGGGCTATGACGATTGGCTGTTAGAAGTGAAAACAAAGCTTTTGGCCAGCGAAAAGGCTTTAAAGACCCTTTCCGGGGAAGTGAGCGATATCCGAAAAAAATACGGGGCAGTTTTAGAAAAACAGATGGAAGAATCTTTGAAGGATTTAAATTTCCTTCAAGTTCGGTTTCAAATAAAAATTTCTCCATTGGGTAAATATACAAAAAACGGCAGTGATGATGTGGAATTTCTTATTTCCACGAATCCGGGTGAGGACGTTAAGCCTCTCGGACAGGTTGCTTCCGGCGGTGAGCTTTCCAGAATCATGCTTGGTATTAAATCGGTACTCGCTGAAATTGACGACATTCCGACATTGATTTTTGATGAGATAGATACTGGAATCAGCGGCCGGACAGCCCAGAAGGTCGCTGAAAAGATGGCCTATATCGGAAGAAACCATCAGGTACTCTGTATTACCCATTTGCCGCAGATTGCCGCCATGGCAGACAGTCATTATCTTATTGAAAAAACAGCGGAGGGCGAGCGGACTCAGACACAGATTCGGGAGCTTTCCGAAGCGGAGCAGATTCATGAAGTGGGCCGTCTGATGGGTGGTGTGGAAATTACTCAAACCATTTTAGACAGCGCCGATGAAATGAAAAAAATGGCAGAGCAGTTTAGAAAAACCTGTTTGAAAAATTAAATAAGTCACATACTATGAAGGATGTACGCTATTCGTATATCCTTTATTTTTTTGTATGGGGGCGATAGGATGAATCGGAAAAAGTACCGCAGGTGGCTTATATTCACATTTGTCATTTATCTTTGCGCTTTTTTATATTACCTTTCATATACCATTTATGCAGCCATACCCGATGTGTGGAGGCTGACGGTGGGACAGGAGGAAATGCTGGATTTTAATCTGCCTTTGACCATTCAGGCGGAAGATAAAAGCCTTGCGGTGGCCAGCATTAACGGAGAAAAAGTGCCTTCGGATCTAATCCACCTGGATTTAAAGGAACCCGTATCTGTAAATTTCGGGGAAAAAGGAACCTACCATTTTTCACTGCGTTGGCTTGGCTTTCATTTAAAAGACGTGGAAATTGATGTTGTCGATGAAATGAAGCTTATGCCTCTGGGAATGCCGGTGGGGATTTATATCCGCACAAAGGGTGTGATGGTTCTCGGCGTCGGTGCGGTCACAACCTATGACGGCGACAGGGTGGAACCCGCGGAGGATGTTTTACAGAGTGGCGATTATATTTTGGCTCATGACGGTCACAAGATACAGTCTATAGATGATCTAACCGAGGCCTTAGATAACTGGAACGGCGGAGATATGCTCTTGACTGTGTTGAGAAATGATGAAGAAATTGAAGTGCGTATCACACCGGTGCGGACCGAAGATTCAAAGTATAAAATCGGCGTTTGGATACGGCAGGATGCCCAGGGAATCGGAACCCTCAGTTATGTGAATTCAGAAAACCATTTTGCCGCTCTGGGCCACAGCATTACCGATGTGGATACAAGTCAGAAAATAGATATCAGCAGCGGCCGTCTTTATCAGTCCAATATTTTATCCATTGTCAAGGGTCAGAACGGTGTTCCCGGGGAAATGGTCGGCAACATCGATTACAAATATGGTCAGATTCTTGGAACGATTGAATCAAATAACGATAATGGTATTTTCGGAACCCTCTCTGAGGACGTTGCGCTTTATGATGAAAGTCAGGCTCTCCCCGTAGGCTTTCGGCATGAAGTGGAAAAAGGGCCGGCGGTGGTTCGCTGCTGTGTCGATGGCGAAGTCAGAGATTATGAAGTGGAAATCGAGAGCCTGGAGCTGGGCGCAGCCGGCAAAAACAGGGATATGGTCATTAAAATTACAGATAAGGACTTGCTGAATACGACCAACGGCATTGTCCAGGGGATGAGTGGTTCACCCATTATTCAGAACGGTAAGATCATCGGCGCCGTTACCCACGTCTTTGTCAATGACTCCACCAAAGGGTATGGGATATTTATAGAAAATATGCTCGAGCATTGAGTCCGGGCAGATTTGATCTTTTTGATTTTTATCCGGCGAAAGCCGGACAGCGAGGAAAAGCTGTGCTTTTTCGAGCTGCTGCCCGGATAAACGGAGAAAACAGTATATGGGTAAAAAAGAAATCACAATCATCAACGAGAATAGTACAAAATGCCCAAAAATAGCAATGCAAAATTATTAACTTTTATTGACTTTTACTGTAGTATATAATAAGATAAAATAAATATAAGATATATTTTTATAAAAATGAGGAGGGCGTTTTATGAAAAAAACATGGGCAATTTTGTGCATATGTATGCTGTTGCTTTGTGCATGTGGTAAAACATCGGGGGGTTCAAGTGAAACTGAAACAGACGCGAAGGCAGCAGAAAGCAAAGGTACATTGATTCTTGCAACGACAACGAGCACGAAGGACAGCGGCTTATTAGATGAAATTCTGCCTGTATTTGAGAGCGCCACCGGTTATCGCGTGGATGTTGTTTCTGTAGGTTCAGGCGAGGCTATGAAGATGGGTGAAAACGGTGAGGCCGATGTGCTTCTGGTCCATTCTCCGGCATCTGAAAAAGCTTTTGTTGAGGCGGGACATGCAGATGAAGACGGAAGAAAAGACGTTATGTATAATGACTTTATTTTGATTGGACCAAAGGATGATCCGGCAGGCATATACGCGGAGGCGCCAAATGATGCAGTGAAAGCATTCCAGATGTTAAGCGAGACGGAATCTGCCTTTATATCAAGGAGCGATGACTCTGGTACACATAAGAAAGAATTGTCCATCTGGGAAAAATGTGGTATTGAGCCAGCCGGCGACTGGTATGTGGAAGCCGGTGCGGGCATGGGTGCTGTTCTTGAGATGGCCAATGAAACACTGGTTTATACATTATCGGACAGAGCCACATGGCTGAATCTTGCCTTGGATGAGGATCTGATGATCGTCTGTGAGAAAGATGAAAGCGGTGTTTTGTACAATCAGTACGGTGTGATCTGTGTAAATCCGGAGAAAAATGATGCGATTAACTACGAAGGGGCCAAAGCATTTCAGAATTGGATTGTGTCCGAAGACACACAGACATTGATTGGCGAATATGGTGTGGAAAAATATGGGGCGCCATTATTTACGCCGAATGCACAGTAAAGTATGAACATTATTATTGAAGGTATCCGAGAAGCTTTCCGGCTTATCTTTTCTTTGGATGCCGAGGTGTTTGAAGTTGTTTTATTGTCTTTGAGAGTATCGCTGACATCCCTGCTTGTAGCGGGGATGTTGGGGATATTTCTTGGTATTTTGACATCTAAATATTCATTTCCTCTAAAACATCTGCTCGTGCGGATCATCTACACGCTGATGGGAATGCCACCGGTGCTTTGTGGGTTACTGGTGTATATTCTGTTTATGCGTCGAGGGCCGTTGGGAAGTCTCAGACTGAATTACACGGTGACAATCATGATCATTGCGCAGATTTTGATGATTTTGCCCATCATTATCGGCTTGACAATGAATGCGGCCGGTGAAAAACAGGATAAGATCAGTCGACTGGCAAAGACTCTGGGAGCAACTCCTTTGCAGACAATGGGGTTGTTCCTGTTTGAGCTGCGCGGCGGTCTTGTTGTCGCTCTTGTGTCCGGATTTTCAAGAGGAATTTCAGAGGTGGGAGCGGTTATGATCGTGGGCGGCAACATTGACGGAAAGACCCGGGTTATGACTACCTATATTTCTCAGCTGAAGGGGATGGGCGAATATGAAAGGGCCCTGGCCGTGGGGATTATTTTACTGTTGATTTCTTTTGCGGTAAATACGATCCTCTATCATTTTCAGAGAGAAAAGAGCGGTTAATGTATGAGAATAGAGATTGAAAAACTGAAAAAAACATATCAGGATATGACAGCGCTGGATATTGATCGGTTGAACATTGCGTCAGGGAAGATTACCGCAATTGTCGGACCAAATGGCGCGGGTAAATCCACCTTATTAAATCTGATCGGGAACCTGATACAAAAAGATGTGGGAAGGATTTTATATAATGGGGTTGAAAAGGTTCCGGAAAAGGATATTACTCTCGTGTTTCAGGAACCCTATTTAATTGCGTCAACTGTCAAAAACAATATAGCCTATCCGATGAAGCTCAGAAAGTTTTCTAAAGAAGCCATCGGAGTCAGAACTCAGGAACTGGCGCAGGAATTGAATCTGGGAGCATTATTGAATAAAAAGGGAAATCAACTGTCTCTGGGTGAAGTGCAGAAAGTGGCTCTGGCAAGAGCGCTGTCATTTAAGCCGGAACTATTGCTTCTGGACGAGCCCTGTGCAAGTATAGATCCTTATACGACCAGTGAGATTGAAAAAATACTCAGAAAAATGAATTGTTCCGGGGGGACAACGATGATCATGGTGACCCATAATCTGGGGCAGGCCAGACGGTTGGCAGACGAAGTCATATTACTAAAGAAAGGAAAACTGGTTGAATGCTGCGATTCAGAGCAGTTCTTTATCCATCCAGAAAATGAAGAAACAAAGAAATTTGTTGAGGGAGAACTTTTAATTTGAATATAGAACTTTTATATACAGATACATTAACCCAGGCCAGAGAAAAATTGAAAGACGAAACAAAGAATTTTGAATTGAAGGTACATAGGGTTGCCTGTGAAGAAGCGTTGGGGCGCATTTGTGCAAAGGATGTTATTGCGGAAGAGAATGTGCCGTCCTTCAGACGATCAACGGTGGATGGCTATGCGATCCTTGCTGGAGACAGTTATGGCGCTGGTGATTCCAATCCATCATTTTATCAGGTAACAGGATGTGTAAACATCGAAGAACAGGCGTCGATGACGGTGAGTACGGGGGAAGCAGTTCAGGTACAGACCGGATCCATGATTCCTGACGGAGCCACGGCTGTTTTGATGGCGGAGTATACAGAACAGTATGCCGATGGGAAAATCATCGGATATAAAGCGGTCAGCGAGGACGAAAATATCATTCAGATCGGAGAAGATATGGCGGCCGGCGACTGTCTGATCCAAAGAGGGCGGGAAATTAATGCAAGAGATATTGGAATGATGGCAGCCCTCGGTATTTGTGATATTGAAGCTTATGCGCCTCCAGCGGTGACGATCATTTCTACCGGAGACGAACTGGCAGACATTCATGAGCCGCTGACCGGATCAAAAATCCGGGATATTAATTCCTATGCTCTGGCGGCGGAAGTCAGGAGAGCGGGGATGATCGTTCGAAGACGATTTCGTGTTAGAGATGATGAGAAAGAAATATTTCAGGCGGTATCACAGTCAATAAAGGACAGCGATATTGTTCTTTTATCCGGCGGGAGCTCGAAGGGCAATAAGGATTATACCAAAAAGGTATTAGAGGAACTTACGGGGAATGTGTTTACCCATGGAATTGCCATAAAGCCGGGGAAACCGACGATCCTGGCTTATGACCGGGAATACCAGACAGTGATCGCGGGACTTCCAGGGCATCCGATGGCGGCGATGCTGATGTTTCGACTGGTCATCCTTTACTGGTATAGTGAAAAAAGCGGACTGCAGTTGCGTCCGCCTTATATGGCGAGAATCAGTGAAAATGTTTCCAGTAATCAGGGAAGGGAAACCTGCCTGCCGGTGAAGCTGGTTCGCAGTGGGGATGGTTTCGTGGCAAAGCCGATTCATGCCAAATCCGGGAGTATTGCATCTCTTGGCAGAGCGGATGGTTACGTAAGGATACCGAGAAACCAGGAGGGGCTCAATAAAGGTGCGCTTGTTTGGGTAGAGGTGTTATGATGAAAAGAAATTTGTATTTGAGTGTTCAGGAGAAGAACGCAGCGCTTTCCCGCTTTTTAAAGGCATTCTCTTATATACAGCCGGGAAGGGAGCGGATTCCTGTTGTTCAGAGCCTTGGACGTATTACTGCAGAGGCTGTATATGCCAGATATTCCAGTCCGTCTTATAATTCCTGTGCTATGGATGGAATTGCCGTGATCAGCGCTCATACAAAGGGGGCTTCCGAAAACAATCCTCTGAGACTGATCTGTGAAAAGGACTATCTGGAGGTGGACACAGGCGACATGATTATGCCGCCCTATGATGCGGTGATCATGGCAGAAGATCTGATCGAAACAGAGGACGGCGAGGGATATATCATTATTGCGCCGACCCATCCTTTTGCCCATGTACGGGCCATAGGGGAGGATATTGTGGCGAAAGAAATGGTCCTTTCAACCGGTCACAGGATACGGGCGATTGACATCTCTGTGCTCATCTCTGCGGGAATTACAGAAATTGAAGTGATAAAGAAACCGGTGGTTGGAATCCTTCCAACCGGCGACGAGATGATTGAATATACGGAACCATTAGAAGATGGTAAAATTATAGAAACGAACTCCTGGATGTTTGAGAATCTGGTGACAGAAAACGATGGCGTCGGTCGTCGATACCCTATTTTGAGAGATGATCTGGAATTGATCAGACAAAAGCTGTCCGAGGCTGTCAGTGAGTGCGATCTGGTGATCATCAATGCCGGTTCCAGCGCAGGGCGGGATGATTATACGATTCATGCAATTCAGGAACTGGGTGAAGTCTATACCCACGGCGTTGCCATAAAGCCAGGGAAACCGGTGATTTTAAGTAAAATACAGAATAAGCCGGTCATCGGTCTGCCGGGATACCCGGTATCTGCTTATCTGACATTCACCGAATTCGTTGTCCCCATTTTGAATATGTACTGCAAGTCGGGAGGACTGGCCGGGCAGCAAAAACAGGTCAAGGCAAAATTGTCAAAGACACTGATGTCAGGTCTGAAATATGAAGAATACGTTCGGGTAAAACTCGGAATCGTGGAAAATGAACTGGTGGCTTCGCCTCTGAAACGGGGCGCCGGCGCCTCCATGTCCCTTGTGCGGGCAGATGGGTTTTGTGTTATTCCGCAGGATAAAGAAGGAATTCCTGCGCATGAAAATATTCAGGTAAAGCTCGTGAAGGATATGGAGCAGATTCGTAAAACTCTGGTGCTTATCGGAAGCCACGATCTGATTTTAGACGTCATTAATGATATAATGATGGAAGAGGGAAGCGATACATGTCTTTCTTCAACCCATGTGGGTTCTATGGCCGGATTGATCGCTCTGCAGAAAAAAGAGGCGCATCTGGCGCCGTCGCATCTGCTGAATGAGAAGGACGGCAGTTATAATGCGGCGATCACCCGTGAAATGTTTCCGAATGAGAAGATGGTCATTATTAAAGGCGTTCGCCGGCGCCAGGGATTTATTGTAAAAAAAGGGAATCCGTTAAATATTCAAAATATCCATGATATAACTCCGGAGATCCGGTATATCAACCGGCAGCGGGGCGCCGGAACCCGGGTGCTTTTCGATTATCTGCTGAAAAAAGAGGGAATTGCCAGAGAACATATTTCGGGTTACAAATATGAGGCTGCTACCCATATGAGTGTGGCCGTGGCCGTTCAAAAGGATAATGCGGATGTGGGAATGGGGATTTATTCCTGCGCTAAGGCTCTGGATCTGGATTTTATTGAAGTGGGCTTTGAAGAGTACGATTTTGTGACCTATGAGAAATATCTGGAGCTTCCGGCTGTTCAGGAATTTATTCACGTTCTGAAGGGAGAAGCTTTTAAAAACCGTCTGGAGTTGTTGGGCGGATATGGATATGAAGAATGCGGGCAGATTTGCTTTCTTTAAGCAGAATAGAAATGGGGATGATGATTTGTTTGAAAAAAATATGGATTTTTTTACATTGCCCCAGGCTGAACAGATCCGCCGGACGAAAGTCGCCGTCGTCGGCGCCGGTGCATTAGGCCAGATGGCGGCCCATCAGCTTGTACGCAGCGGTTTTGAGAAATTGATTTTGATTGACAAAGATATATTGGAATACAGCAATTTTAATCGACAGCTGTATGCCGCGGATTCCACGGTGAATCAATCGAAAGTGGCAGTGCTGAAGACCAAACTTTTGGATATCCATTCTCAGATCGATGTGAAAACCCATGAAACGTTTTTGAATGAAAGTAATGGGAAAGCGCTTGTGTCAGAGGCCGATATTGTGGTGGACTGTGTCGATGATATTGAAACCAAGATATATCTTGAAAAATTAATGACTGAAATAAACGTTCCTCTGGTCCATGGCGCGGTGGAAGGCTGGTATGGCCAGGTTACAACGATCTTGCCGGGAGACAGGGTTCTGGAGCGACTGTATATGCACAGAAAAAAACAGGAAGTTACGGCGCTTATGCTGACCATAAGCGCTGTGACAGCCCTGCAGGTGGCCGAAGTGATCAAACTTGCGACAGGAAGCGGAGAACTGCTGCATCACAGAGTAATGTTTGTCGATATGTTAAATAGTGATTTTTCATGGGTGTCTATGTTATAGATCAGAGAAAGAGGTGAGATGGTATGGCTACACAATACGGGGGTTATATGGGGAAGATCTTGAAAATTGATCTGACGACAAAAGAAGTGTCTGAGTATCCCTTTTCGGACAGAGAAAGAGAGTTGTTTATCGGCGGAAAAACCATGGCGGCTAAAATTCTCGGAGATCATTTAAAGGGGACGGAAAAAGCGTTTTCAACGGAAAATCTTCTGGTGATCACAACAGGTCCGCTGACGGCTACAGGAGCGCCAAGCGCCAGCCGTTTTAACATTTCCACCCTGTCGCCTCAGACCGGTTATATCACATCGTCAAATTGCGGAGGCCATTTTGGATATTATCTGAAAAAGGCAGGACTGGACGCGCTGATTCTGACCGGGCAGTGTGAGGAAAGGACCTGGATTGAAATTCAAAATGACAGCGTGAAATTTCATAATGCCGATGATCTGTGGGGAATGAAAACGACCCGGACACAGGAGGCTCTGGATGAGAAATTCCGTATGAAAAACGGACGTGTTCGGAAAAACGGAAAGATTTGTATCGGACCGGCCGGTGAAAATATGGTATTATATTCCAGTATTGTTTCCAATGACCGCGTGTCGGGGCGGGGCGGCACTGGAGCCGTCATGGGCTGGATGCGTCTGAAGGCGGTCTGCGTCAGCGGTACAAAGGAGATTCCGATTTATGATAAGAAAAAGATGGTCGCCCATACGAAAAAATGGTTTAAGTATTTGAGGAAGCATCCGCTGACCGGAGATCAGCTGCCGAGACTGGGGACGGCCGGGCTTGTCAGTTCAATGCAGATGAAGGGAATGCTTTCTACCAAAAATTACAGCCGCGGCCAATATGAAGATTTTGAAAAGGTCAGCGGCGAGGTCCTGGCGGAGAAATATAACATTGTCAATAAGGGCTGTCTCACCTGTCCGATTCGCTGTGCCCGCACGGTGGAAGTGGAAGGAAGACCGGTGAAGGGACCGGAATTGGAAACACTGGTGCTGCTTGGCGGCGGCATATTAAACAATGATCTGGAAGCTGTATTAAAATGGAATTATGAGTTGGACGAACTGGGTATGGATACGATCTCAGCGGCGAATACCTTGTCCTATGCGATGGAAGCCAATGAAAAGGGCCTGTGGGATAATGGATTGAAGTTTTCAGAGATTGAAGGGATTTCCGGGATATTTGAAGACATTGCTTACCGGCGGGGAATTGGAAATGAACTGGCCGAGGGAAGCAAGAGACTGTCGGAAAAGTACGGCGGCAAAGAATTTGCCATTCATGCAAAGGGGATGGAGCTGGCGGCATATGAGCCGAGAAAGGCGGTAGGTCTCGGACTGGGTTATGCGGTCAGCAACCGGGGCGGTTGCCATTTGAACGGCGGTTATCTCGTGATTCTGGAAGGGCTTGGTCTTTCAATTAATCAGACGACCTATCATGGGAAAGCCGATTTAACAATGATGTTCCAGGATTTGATGGAAATGATATCCGCCTCCGGCCAATGTCTGTTTACAAGCTATGCCTTTTTCCCAGCGCCGCTTATGAGGCATCCGAACAGTTGGTATGTAAAGCTGGTCAACAAACTTTTGCCATATTGCGGGGCGCCGGTTCGACTCATGAACAAATATCCGGAAATGTTAAAACTCCACTTGCCGGTGTTCCATCATACGAAGGGGTTTGAATATGCTACAGGTATGAAGATGACCTTCGGCCATTACATGCGCTGCGGCGAGCGGGGATATAATCTGGAAAGAGAAGTAAACCGGAGATTCGGTGTGAATGCCAATAAGGATGCGCTGCCATCCCGGCTGGTGAAAACATTGCAGGACCCGAAAGATCCGACGTCCAAAGTACCGTTGGAAAAATTGAAAAAGGTTTATTACCATGCCCGGGGATGGGACAGTAATGGATTGCCGACAAAGAAACTTTTGAAAAAACTTGAAATCATATAGATCAAAGGATGGTGCCTGTGGTTAAAGTAAAACTGTTTGGTGTGGCCCGGTTGAAAACCGGTGTCAGCGAGTTTAAAGCGGATATACGTACCATGGACGAGTTGAAAAATTCAGTTCCGGGAATGACAAAAAGTGAAGTAAAGGACCTCGTCATACTGGTGAACGGAGAGACGGTCGACCGGTGGTACAGATTCAACGATGGTGATGAAGTCGTGATGCTTTCTCCGGCGGGAGGTGGTTGAAAATGAAAAAAAAGAAAATGCCGTATATTCATGAGGAGACATGTGCGGGCTGTTCGGTTTGTGTGGAAAATTGTCCAATGGATTGCCTGAGTATTGAAGCACCAAAATTTCACGGGGATATTCATACAGTCGCCGGTCTTGATGACACCAGATGTATCGGCTGTGGTATATGTGCGAAGGTATGTCCGATTGAGGCGATTGACATGCACAATAAAGGAGAGGTGGTGTATCATATGAAAACAAAACTGAGTGGGAAGAAAATCTACTGCAGAGGCTTCCAGTTTGTAATGAAAGCGGGAATGACCGTACTGCCATGGCGGGTGCCGAAAACATTAAAAGGACCCGGGGCTGTAAAAAAACTTCCGGAGGCTATTAAACGCAAAAAGTTTAAAAAGGTTTTGATCGTAACCGATAAAGTGCTTATGGAACTGCATTTACTGGACGGTATGCTTGAAGCTATGGACAGGCAGGGGCTGGAATATGCAATCTATGACGGAGTAGCGCCGAATCCGACGGATATTAATGTGGAGGAGGGCGTAAGAATTTACAAAGAAAATAAATGTGATTGTATGATTGCTTTCGGCGGAGGTTCTCCAATGGATTGCGCCAAGGGAATCGGGGCGCGGATTGCCAGACCGCGTAAAAGTGTGAAAAAGCTGCAGGGGCTTTTTAAGATCCTGCGTCCGATCCCGACAATTTTTGCGGTTCCGACGACGGCTGGAACGGGTTCGGAGACAACCGTTGCGGCGGTGATCACCGAGGCTGAAACCCATCATAAGGCATCGATGAATGATCTGTGCCTGATGCCAAAATATGCGGTACTTGACCCGGAACTGACTGTAGGGCTGCCGCCGCACGTAACGGCAACGACAGGTATGGATGCGCTGTGTCATGCGGTGGAGTGCTATACAAACAATACCTATAACTCAAAGCTGGAAAAGGATATGTGTAAAAAGGCTGTGAAGCTTATTTACGATAATCTCTATCCTGTTTACCAGGACGGCAGCAACCTGAAGGGACGTTACAATATGCAGAAGGCCGCCTTTCTGGCCGGCCGCGCCTTTACGAGAGGCTGTGTGGGTTACGTTCATGCAATCGGTCACACACTGGGCGGTTTATACGGAACACCTCATGGACTTGCCATGTCTATTTTGCTGCCTCATGTCATGCGGGCCTTTGGACCTGCTGCCTACGGAAAGCTGGCCGATCTGTGCGACGTATGTGGTATAAAAGCTGCGGATGATACGGATAAGGCAAAGGCGGAAGCTTTTATTGAATGGATTGAAGAATTAAAAGACAAAATGAACATCCCGATCTATCCGGAAATGATTCAGGAGGAAGATGTGGACCAGATTGTAGAGTGGGCGGTAAAGGAAGGCAATCCACTCTATCCGACACCGGTAACATGGGACAGGAATGATTTCAGAGACTTTATTTTGTCATGTATCGGGGAACAATGAGAGATAATGAGGGAAGAGTCATCGATTATCTGCGTATCTCGATTACAGACCGGTGCAATCTCCGATGTATATACTGTATGCCGGAGGAAGGCGTAAAGAACATCTGTCATGAGAAAATTCTTTCTTATGATGAGATTACCCGGATATGCAGTGTATTGGCAAGACACGGTTTGAGAAAAATAAAGATTACCGGAGGAGAGCCGCTGGTAAGGAAAAATGCGATCGGACTCATTCGGAAATTAAAGAAAATTTCGGGAATCACCAGCGTAACGTTAACAACCAACGGTGTTTTGTTGGAACAATATTATGATGAGCTGGCCGACGCGGGAATCGACGCCATCACCATCAGTCTGGATACAATAAAAGGGGACGTTTATCAGAGGCTGACGCGCAGGAATGAACTGGAAAGGGTTTTACGGGGCATCGAAAAAGCCGTCAGAGAGAATAAGGTCCGGTTAAAAATTAATTGTGTTTGCGTTACCGATATAGAAACGCAGGATATCCTGGGGCTTTTGAACTATGCCAGAGGCGCGGATGTGGATATCCGGTTTATTGAAATGATGCCGATTGGGCTTGGCAAACAATTTCCATTTGTATCGGAAGATATTCTTCGTAAAGCGATTGAAGAAAAATATGGCAAGTTGACACCTTATGTTAAATCGAGAGGGAATGGACCGTGCAAATATTATGATGTTCCCGGATGCATTGGAAAAGTTGGATTTATCAGTGCGGTGAGTCATAAATTTTGTGATACATGCAACAGAGTGCGTCTGACATCGGATGGATTTTTAAAGACCTGTCTCCAATATGACTGTGGGGTTTATCTGAAAGGGCTGCTGGAACAAAAGGTTTCTGACGAGATATTATGGGAAACACTGAAAACGGCCATCGAGCAGAAGCCAAAGGGTCATCATTTCGATGAAAAGAACATAAAACGTGAAGATGAAATAAGAGGTATGTCTCAAATCGGCGGATAAAAACAGGGAGGCTGTCGCTCTTGCAGATCCGGAGTGTATCGGAATCAGCAGGGCGGCAGCCTCCGATTCTATGATAATGTCACTGCTTTGGAAATTCGGTTGCTCAGGATAAATGCCAGAGTAATTTTTGCCAGATCCGGGATGATGAATGGAATAACACACCATCCAAGGACAGCGGAAAGGCCGACAGCGCCGACATTCTTTGCATAAACAATCATAAACCAGACAGTGCCGAAGGCATAGCATACGGCGAGGGCCAGTACCATGGAAAGAATCAGCGCCCAGGTCTTTTTCCCAAAGGATTTTTCAAAAGCCCACATGACAAGGGCAGAAAAGACAAAGCCGATGATATAACCGCCGGTGGTATTTAAAAGAACGCCGATACCGCCTTTAAAACCGGAAAATACAGGAAGACCGACAGCGCCCAGAAGTACATAGACGATAACGGCTAACGTGCCTCGTTTTCCGCCAAGAACAGCAACAGCCAGAAAAACGGCAAAGGTCTGTAACGTAAAGGGAACAACCGTAGGGATGGATATCCAGGAACAAATCGCTATAACGACGGCAAAAAGTCCGATATAAGCCATATCCAGGGTTTGCATTTTTGTTGATGTCATTGATGTCATAATTATCCTCTCTTTCTGCCGCCGAAGGGGGCATACATTTTAAAACTTTAAAAAGGATATCACGGCAGAGAATAAATGTCAACTTAAAAATAATATTGGTTGACAAAAAGAAAATATTAATGACTTGACAAGATTTTTCAGGGTGTTTATAATGAAACCAACGCGTTGATGAGACGAGTAGGATATGAAACATCACAGAGAGGGGCCGGTTGCTGGAAGGGTCCTGTTGGGAAATATCCGAAAACTACCTCGGAGTGGCTCTAATCAAGTCCGGTGATTCCGTTATCAATCGAAATGAAGTGGTTTTGCATATGCGAAGGCATATGAAACAAAAAGGGTGGAACCGCGAGAAGAACTCGTCCCTTTCTATCAGACAGATGATAGGAAGCGGGCTTTTTTTATGCCCCAGATAAGCCTCTGTCTGAATTGGAGATAAAGAATATGTGAAGGGAGAAAATGAAGATGAAAGTAACATTAAAAGACGGCTCTGTAAAAGAGTATGCACAGCCGATGTCTGTCATTGACATTGCAAAGGATATTTCCGAAGGTTTGGCACGGGCAGCCTGTGCCGGTGAATTAAACGGCGAGGTTGTGGATCTGCGTACCGTTATTGACAGTGACAGTGAATTAAATATTTTAACATTTGAGTCGGAGGGCGGAGCGGCAGCTTTCCGTCATACGACATCCCATATTATGGCCCAGGCGTTGAAACGTCTCTATCCGGATGTGAAACTGGCCATCGGACCATCGATTGCGGATGGTTTCTATTATGATGTTGACAGCGAAACACCTCTGACGGCCGATGATCTGACAAAAATAGAGGCAGAGATGAAAAAGGTTGTTAAAGAAGCATTGCCGATTACTCGATTTACAAAGAGCAGACAGGATGCGATTGAATATTTTAAAGAGAAAAATGAAACGTACAAAGTTGAATTGATTGAAGATTTACCGGAAGATGCGGAAATCAGCTTCTATCAGCAGGGCGAATTTGTAGATCTCTGCGCCGGACCGCATCTGATGACGACAAAACCTGTGAAAGCATTCAAATTGACCAGCCTGGCCGGCGCTTACTGGCGTGGAAGTGAAAAGAACAAGATGCTGACACGTATTTACGGTACGGCGTTTACAAAGAAAGCCGATCTGGAAGAGCATCTGACCCGGATTGAAGAGGCGAAAAAGCGTGATCACCGCAAACTTGGAAAGGAACTTGGACTTTTCATGATCCGTGAAGAAGGACCGGGCTTCCCGTTCTTCCTGCCAAAGGGTATGGTTCTTAAAAATACTTTGTTGGATTACTGGAGAGACCTTCACCGCAAAAACGGTTATGTGGAAGTATCCACACCGATCATTTTAAGCCGTCATCTGTGGGAAAATTCCGGTCACTGGGATCACTATAAAGACAATATGTATACGACAGTTATTGATGATACAGATTTTGCGGTAAAACCGATGAACTGCCCGGGCGGTATGCTGGTTTATAAATCCGAACCGCATTCCTATAAAGATTTGCCGCTCCGTGTCGGTGAACTGGGACTTGTACACCGCCATGAAAAATCCGGTCAGCTTCATGGTCTGATGCGTGTGCGCTGCTTTACACAGGATGATGCCCATATCTTTATGACACAGGATCAGATTCGCCAGGAGATTAAAGGTGTAGCCAGACTGATTGATGAAGTTTATAATCTCTTTGGATTTAAATATCATGTAGAACTTTCCACCCGTCCGGAAGATTCCATGGGAAGCGATGAAGATTGGGAAATCGCAACAGATGGTCTTAGAGGCGCGCTTGAAGACCTGGGACTTGACTATGTTGTCAATGAAGGCGACGGCGCATTCTATGGTCCGAAGATTGACTTCCATCTGGAAGACTCCATCGGAAGAACATGGCAGTGCGGTACGATTCAGCTGGATATGCAGATGCCTCAGCGTTTTGATCTGGAATATACCGGAGCAGACGGAGAGAAACATCGTCCGGTTATGATTCACCGTGTGGCCTTTGGTTCTGTAGAACGTTTTATCGGTATTTTGATCGAGCATTTTGCCGGCGCATTCCCGACATGGCTTTCACCGGTACAGGTTAAAGTTTTGCCGATTTCTGATAAATATATGGATTATGCCCAGAGCGTTTTGACCCAGTTAAATGAAGTCGGTATCCGTGCAGAAATTGATACCCGCGCAGAGAAGATCGGTTACAAGATCCGTGAAGCAAG
>ENA-ORNG01000772-ORNG01000772.1-human-gut-metagenome-genome-assembly--contig:-NODE-772-length-26283-cov-4.936747_pt1 | contig 26283 bp, 22 predicted proteins | sample MGYA00242113_ERZ509018 | MGnify/ENA primary metagenome ERZ509018 (study PRJEB26280, sample SAMEA2338711) | human gut metagenome | biome: human gut; feature: human-associated habitat; material: faeces... | reverse complement strand
CAACGATCATTTTTTGCCTTATTAGAGTTGCGTTTACTTTTTCACTTCAGCATTTAAAAAACTCTTTAACAAGTATTGGGAAATTGATATAATTTGATACGTTGGATGAAAAGTGAAACACGAATCAAAAAAGGCCTAAGGCTAATAAAAATCTCTGAAAGTGATAATGTAGTATGTAAAATGCTATCGATTTCTCTAAATCGGCTATCGCAAAGGAGCGGGATCATGATCTATCGTTTGATAGTGTTCAAAGCATTGCTTAGATTCCAAGAAAATGAGTGTGAAGTGTAAACTAGGAGGACTATTATGGATAAGACGATATGCGAGTTATTTGCAGGAGTTGGGGGTTTTAGATTAGGCTTTGAAAAAGCAAATTCTGGATGGAAAACAGTTTGGTTCTCACAGTGGGAACCAGGAGCACGAATTCAATGGGCGAATCAATGCTATGTTGATCATTTTGGGAATTCAGCAGATAAAAATGGAGAGTATCACTGTTGTGAAGATATTTCAACAGTAGATAAAAGTGTGATTCCAGATCATACCCTTTTAGTAGGAGGGTTTCCTTGTCAGGATTATTCTGTTGCGCAGTCTTTATCTAGCTCAAAAGGCATTGAAGGAAAAAAAGGAGTCTTATGGTGGCAGATAAGAGATACCATCGAGGCAAAAAGACCAGCCTTTTGTATCTTTGAAAATGTAGATAGATTATTAAAATCTCCTGCAAAACAGAGAGGAAGAGATTTTGGAATCATCCTTAGTTGCTTAGATGAACTGGGATATTCTGCAGAATGGCGAGTTGTCAATGCAGCTGAATATGGTGCTGCTCAAAGAAGAAGACGCGTTTTTATATTCGCATATCGAAATGATACGATGTATGCAAAAAGATCTTTGAAAGATGATGAAACTTCTGTTATCAAGCAAAATGGTTTTATGGCTAAGGCATTTCCAATCAGAACGATAGATGGTTGTATTCAGGGAGAAGTATCGTCTGATTTAATAAAAATGACAGGGAGCTTTTCCTTTGATTTTAAAAATGCAGGAGTGATGAGAGAAGGAAAGATATACACGAGTGTGGTCGAGCCAGTGTTAGAGGAGCCGATCATACTGAAAAAAATCTTACAATCAAATGTTGATGAAAGCTTCTACATCACATCCGAGAAGATGGATAAATGGGTATATCTAAAAGGGGCAAAAAAGATAAAGAGAGTTTCCAGGACCGGGCATGAATATGTTTTCTCAGAAGGGCCTATTGCTTTTCCTGATTCATGGGATAAACCTGGAAGAACGATGTTGACCAGCGAATCAACATTAAATAGAAGCACACATGTTGTTGCGGATCCAGGTACTGGTAAACTGAGGATATTGACACCAATCGAAGCAGAAAGATTGCAGGGATTTGATGATGATTGGACCAATACAGGAATGCCAAATAGGATGAGATTTTTTTGTATGGGAAATGCTTTGGTCGTGCCAATGATCACAAGGATGGCCAAAGTGCTTGATGAAATCATAGATAAAGAGAGATGATGATATTTTCTTATCTCATAATTGGTATATAATATAATAAGAAGTCGGTGATAAGAATGAGACTGTTTGATTATGATGACTCGAGCATCGAAAGCATTTATAAATATGCAAAAAAACTAGAAGGAATGACTTTCAACGAGATATTGCAAGAATATGAAAAAAGTCCGATAAAAAGCTATAAAGAACATATGTATGGCCCTCGACAGATTTCTGAGATGGTCGTAAAAGAAGAAAAAAGCAAATATAGTGCAGGAGCGGTATTTAATAAGAAATCTAAAGGACAATTAGGAAATTTGATTGAGAAGTATTATTTTGGTTATGATATAAATGGTAACCAAGAAGCCGATTTTAATAAAGTCGGTTTGGAATTAAAACAGACCCCTATAGAGAGAACAAAAAAAGGTGAGTATAGGGCAGGAGAAAGACTATCAATCACCAATATATCTTATAATAGACCGGTCGAAGAAGATTTTTATAAAAGTCATGTATGGGAAAAGATACGATGCATATTATTAATACACTATTTAAGAGATAAATCGGTCGATCGGCTTGAATATGTCATTAAATTTGTCAATTTATTCAGCCCACCAAAAGAAGATCTTCAGATCATTATCAGCGATTATCATAAAATTAATGATAAGATCAAGCAAGGCAGAGCTGACGAATTGAGCGAAAGCGAAACTATGTATCTTGGGGCATGTACCAAAGGAGCTGATTCTAAGTCTAGTCGTAGGCCTCAATACTATGGTGATCATTCTTTAGCAAGAAAAAGAAATTATTGCTTCAAGTTATCCTATATGAAGTTTATCTTACGTAATTATGTCCTCCAAAATGATGTGCCTTGTGAAACTATCTTAAAAGGGGATATTGACACGACGTTCCAAGAGCATGTGGTGAATTTGATCAATCAGCATATAGGAAAGACAGATGAGCAATTATGCAGAGAATATGGTCGAGAGTACAATAATAACAAGGCACAGTGGGTCGATCTATCTTTTCGGATGCTGGGCATCAAAGGAAATCATGCGGCAGAATTTGAAAAGGCAAATATCGTTGTGAAAACTATTCGTATTGAAAAGAATGGTAAAAATAGAGAAAGCATGTCCTTTGCTCCATTTAAATTTAAAGAGTTAGCAAATGAAGAATGGGAAGAATCTACAGTTTTTGATTACTTTGATACGATACAATTCTTGTTTGTCGTGTTTGAAAAAGAAGGAAGCAATTATTTGTTGAAAGGTTCTCAACTTTGGCATATGCCTTATCACGATTTGAATGTCGTTGTCAAACAAGAATGGGAAACTTATAAAAGCATCATAAAAAAGGGTGTGATCTTAAAGAAAGTCTCCCGGTCCAATGGAAAGGTGGTCGTTCAAAATAATCTACCAGGTATGACAGATACTAAAATCATACACCTTCGACCTCATGCAAAAAAAGCGGCATACAAATTGAAAGATGGTTTTCTCGAAGGAAATATAGAACGAGATGCAGATGAGCTTCCTAATGGTGAATGGATGACAAAGCAGAGCTTTTGGCTAAATAGGGATTACGTTCTCAAACAAATTAAAATCAGGTGATGATATGAAACATCAGAAATTGAAGACCACACCAGAAGTTTCGAAAAGAATGAAAGCATTAAGTCATAAAAAGAGCAAAGTAGAGTCCGTTCTTGCAAAAGCTTTGTGGCATAAAGGGCATCGCTATAGACTAAATTACAAAAGGCTCCCAGGAACACCAGACATCGCATTGACCCGATATAGAATAGCAATTTTTGTAGATGGTGAGTTTTGGCATGGGAAAGATTTTGAAAAGAACAAGGAAAAGTTAAAAAATAATAGGACTTATTGGATCGAGAAAATAGAAGAAAACATTCAACGAGATATAAAGAATGATCAGCTGCTTCGTCAAATGGATTGGATCCCAATTCATTTTTGGAGCAAAGACGTTATAAAATATCTAGATTATTGTGTAGAAGAAATAGAGAATGTCATATATGATGTGACAATAAGGGAATAGTTCATGGAGGTAAGAGGATGTCTAGAAGAATTGTAAAGAATTATCCGTCTCCTAGGTTGATGGAAACGATCGGTGCAACTAATCAAAAGCCCGCAGAAGCAATTGGGGAATTAGTTGCTAATTGCTTTGATGCACGGGTAGATGACAATAAGATCAATATTATAGTTGATATGCGGAAAAATGAAATAGCGGTCATTGATAATGGCAAGGGAATGACTTCACAGATCCTTGAAAAAGCTGTTTGTATTGCTGAAGATATGTCAAGACATCTTGAAAGAGGAGAGGACGCGAAAGGGCATTTTGGGATGGGATTCAAGACTTCTTGTTCTACTTTGGGAAGATATTATGAAATTTTCACCAAGCCTTTAGGAGGAAAAACTGAGCTTCATGTCGGTTTTGACATCAACGATTATAGTAATCGCCCTTCGGGAGCAGACGCGTGGGATATTGCGATAGAGGAAGAAAGTTCTTTTCCTGGATCTCCAATTGAAAATTTACAACATGGTACAGCATTCGTAATCAAAAAATTACGTGATCCAAGTATATTTGTTAGTTCTGTATTAGACTATTTGGGAGAAGCATTTAAAGGCCATTTAGAAACTGGAGATACGATCGATGTGATAAAAGAAGATGGCGAAACACTTCACGCTGTTCCAAAGGTATATAACTTCATTCCCAGTACAAAAATTGATATTGATGAAGCATTTGGACCAAACGATAAGTATAGAATTACAGGTTGGATGGCACTAGATTCACAAACTCATAATGATGGTTTATACGGATTTAACATTTATAGAAAAAATCAATTGGTGGAGAAATGGGATAAGAGCTGGTTCAAACCTCACTTGATGACCAGTAGGATCATTGGTGAAGTGAATATGGATTTTTTAGAAGCGACATTTTATAAGCAAGGGACTCAACAAAGTGAGAGCTGGTTGATCTCAAAGCGACATATGGAAGAATATTTAGCTCCGATCGTGTCAGCCTCAAGAGATGTCAGTAGACAAAAGAATATAAATAATCCCAGTGAGCTGAAAAGAATCGTTTCGAAATTAAATAATGACTATGGAAACGAAAATCTTGGAACGGACCAAGACGAAGCCGAAGCAGGCAAGAAAGAGGAAGGCTCAAAAGGAGCAAAAGAACTGCCATTAAGCAAGAAAATAGGTGCCATCGTCAAAGAATCTTCATTAATATTGCAAGACAGAGGAGAAATTGAAATAACTTATCTTGAAAAAGAGTCAAATGGTTCTATTGAATCTCCATTTGATTATATCTTTCAAGAGGCTTTAGATCCGGATGAAGAAAATGCAGAATTACAAGTTCTGTTATTTAAAAATCACCCATTGTGGGCGAAAAAGATTGATCCTGAAGTTCAAAAGATATTAGCTATTTCAGATTCTATCTATAGAGTTTTAGTTGAAAAGATGCATTTTGACACTTCGGATGCACTTAAGATCAGAAATGAATGGGTGAAAAAAAGAGTTTGTAAGTAAGGGGCATTGATCATGAATAAGGCTGAGGCATTAGTAAGAATCAAACAAGTTTGGAACGATAGAAGTGTTTTATTAGGTGATAAGATCGATGAAATTTCAAGTTTATTTTATTCAGAAGGGCTTGATCTGTCTAGCACTGCTGCATATATCAAAGCCACACCGTCTGAATTAGATGCACTATTATCATTAAGTGAATTAAATCAAGATATCCTTGATCTGATATCACAAGTTGATCCGCCAAAAACGACATGGACCATGCTAGGAAATGCGAAAGATGAGGAGGTCATTGAGGCTTTAAATGCGTTGAAAAAAGGTGATGAAATATGTAATAAAGAAGATGCTCATTTCACTTTTAGCGAATTTGTCTACCAAAAAATAATCGAAGTATCCGGGCCTACTATTGAGCAAAAAGTCTTGACGATCACAGGGGATGAATTAAGACATATCCTTAAAAAGGGTGAGGATTTTGGAAAACTCAATGATTGGCAAACAAAATTTTTAAAAAGCATCGCGGCACAAAAAAAGAGAGGAAAAACGCTTTCTGAAAAACAGATAAACAGATTGATAGATACGTTAGATCAATTGGCCGACAATGGTGTTATCGTAAGAAATAGCGTGGACGGTGATCAGGAAATTTGTGACAAAGTATTGGATATTTTGGAGAAGTAATCGTGAGTTTGAAGGATATTGATATTAGAGGAAGCTATACGGGCAAGGGCGAAGATATTCTTGAAGATTTTTTATTGCCGGTCTTGAAACAATCGGTTTGTTACGATCGAATTACCGGGTATTATACTATTGAATCTCTTTTAGCTATTTCGCAGGGCATCGAATCTATTTTTGAAAAACAAGGTACCATGCGTCTGATCATCGGATTACATAGCGTACCTGCTGATCTTATTGATGCTGTGTCTATGCATGAATATCTGCATGATGAGATAGAGATGATACGTAATGATCTTCAAAATAAGATACTTTCCTTAAAAGATTCGTTAGAGAAAAAAAGGATTGCTACTCTAGCATGGATGATAGAAGACAATTTGCTAGAAGTAAAGGCGGCTGCAGTTATAGGGAAAGGGATATTTCATCCCAAAACATTGATTTTTTATGATTCTGAACACAATGAAATAGCAGCAGTTGGTAGTTCAAATGAAACGAGCAATGGACTAGGTGGTAATTTCGAACAACTGATGGTCGCAAAATCGTGGGAGAATAAAGACGCTGTAGATGATCAAAAACGTTTTTTTGAGTCTTTATGGAAAAATCAGATGCAGGATGTGTATGTGGAAGATATTTCTGAGGATACCAAAGATATGATCATTAAGTCTATTGGCAATGAAATAAGGCGACCTGTTGAATTTCGATTTGAGGAGAATATTATTTCAAAAATGTCAAAGATGCCTGCTAGTTTTTTTTGTCTCTGGGGATATTCCCTCTTTATTTATGCATCAAGAAAGGGCAGTAATAGATGCTTTATCAAGGTGGCCTGTCAGAGTGATGCTATCAGACGAAGTTGGATTAGGAAAGACGTTTGAAGCTGCAGCTATCCTTGCATTTTTGATAAAATATTCAGCTATCGATAGAGTTATGATATTAACGCCAAGATCAGTAATGCAACAATGGCAAGACGAATTGTTAACACATTTTAAATTGGATGCCTGGCTCTATGATTCAACAAGAAAAGAATATAGATCAGCGTATGGTAGGACCATAAAGGTTGGAAATCGAAATCCGCTGGGAGAAGTGAGCCCAGATCTCATTTTGATGTCAGCACAATTTGCAAGAGGTACAAAGGGAAATAGTAATGTATTTTCAAGAGCTGATACGATATTACCAAAGTTGTTGATCGTAGATGAAGCTCATTCAGCGAGAGTGAGTACCGATTTGTCTGGAAAACGAAAAAAAACCAGGATGTATAAGATGCTGGAGAGCATTTCGAAAAAAATACCTCATATCATCTTAGCAACGGCGACACCGATGCAAAAAGACGCATTGGAATATCATGCAATACTTAAGATATTAGGCTTACCAAAGATATGGGAAAAAGAGGAGAATTACGATCTGTCATTAAAGATCATCAGTTCAAACAGAAGACCAGATCATTCTGATGCGGTAAATGCAGGTGGACTATTGTTCATGACATTAAAAAAAATGAAACCTGCTTTAGATTCATTGACTGAAGATGAGAAAGTGTTTGTGCATGAATTTTATAAAGAATTTAATGTCTTGGATAATTTTGACAAAGCTGAATATATATTAAAAAACTGGGAGCGATTCAAGAAAATATTTATTGAATTGCATCCTGCACGATTGCTGACGGTCAGGAACACAAGGAAATCATTAGTCGATATAGGCTATCAATTTCCTGTAAGAAAACTAAGAGAAGTCAATTTATATAATTCGGAAGAAATCGAACTGTTTTATGACAATGTAAATGCTTATTTGAGCAACGAATGTTTTTCTATCGAGAAGGCCTTATATCCCGAGAGAAGAATAAATTTGAGCTTTATTCGTACAAGCTATCAACAACGAGTTGCTTCTTCTTTGTATTCGTGCAGGGAAAGTCTAAATAAAAGAGCAATTAGAGCTGATATATTATTTAATCAGGTCAATTCAAATGATCCCGGCCTTATTTATAAAAACTTTGATTTATCCAGCACTATCGATGATATCGAGCAAGACGAGCTATTATTTTCAGATGAGAGCATTTTAGATGGTAGGGAAATGGATTCGATAGATAAACGTGAAATTCTTCGTGCACTTTCCATTGAAAAAGCTGCTTTGGGTTCTTTGATCATACAGGCTGATAGATTATTGGATACAGTGGGTGATATGAAGATCAACAGATCTCTAGATCTGGCTTTAGAGAGCGTGAAAGAAAATGATGCAGTTTTATTATTTTCACGTTATACGGATACGATAGATGCCTTGATTCATGAATTTAAAAGACGCGAAAGCAAATGTGCATATGCGGTTTATACAGGGAATAAGGCATTGATCGTTGAAAATGGAAAAGAAAAGCAATCTGATAAGGATGAAATAAAAAGAGCGTTGTTTTCAAAGAAGATACGAATCGTTTTTTGCTCTGATGCTGCGTCAGAAGGTTTGAATTTGCAGGCAGCAAGAGTTCTTATCAATGTAGACGTTCCTTGGACTCCTGCACGTCTCGAACAAAGAATTGGTCGTATCGCTAGACTTGGCCAAATTGCGAATGAGGTAGATATTTACAATGTATGGTATCCAAATAGTATAGAAGCCAAGATGTATAATAGGATACAGAGAAGATTGAGAGATACGAATATTGCTGTTGGTGAATTCCCGGAAGTTGTTGCTGAGGGAATCAAAAGAGCCATCTTGAATAATGAACCTGAAGATCAAAGTTTAGAACAATTAAAATCAATACGAAATTCTTATCAGACAAAAGCATTAGAATCGCTGTGGGTAAGTAAAGATACGCAAATAACTACTAGCGCAAAGATAAGAAAAGATTTGATCAGACTTTGCCAACAACAGTTTGAATATAATGAATGCTTCTCAGATGAAGACATTAGATCATACCAATTACCGGATGGGAAAGAAGTTGAGCTAAGTGAAAAATGCGGTCTGAAAGAAAGCATCAATCTGAAATCTGAGCCATTCAGATACTTTGATCTGAAATCTAAAAAACTTATTTGGGTCAATGATGAAAATAGCGAGATATCTTATTTTTCATCGCAAACTGGACATCCGATACGATTTGAAAATATATTGGATATTGCAATCGAGCAAAGAGAAATAGTGGAAGATGATCATATCAAAGGATGGCCTAAGACTTTATTAAATCCTTTATCATTGAACCTTAATTACTCTATTGAATGTGATTTGAAAGATCCTCCAGTATTTTGGGAACTTGAAGGAGAGAGGGAGAATGAATGTTAGACTGGTCGCACCTCCATGGGGCGCTCCTGCATTAAATGAAGAATTAGAAGAAGCAATCAAGGTATTGAATGATAATATCTGGAGAGATTCTTCTATACAGTTTTATTCTGTAAGAAATTCTAAACAAAAGATGGGGAAAAGTGCTCCAAAAGGCATGCAAAGATTTTTGAATGATGTCCTTAAAGAAAGATTTCATTCTTATGGATGGATTGGAGAAGCAGGATATTTTTTTAAAAATAAAACCTGGATCCGGATAACCTTTAGACATCAGATGAGCTTAGGGTCAGATATTCTCGATGCAATAAAAGTTTGCAAAAAGGAGAATATGGATGTTGCTGTTATTATGGCTGCTAATAGACAAACTTTAGATTTGATTTCTCCGAATGATTCAGCGGCTATTGTCTCATTTGAGAAGCTGCAAAGAGAAGTAGTTAGCTTAGATGGAGCTATAGATATTCCGTTAATAATTGGAGAGTTAACACCAAGGACAAGTGCATCTGAAGATATCAATTATGAACTTTTAAAAGATCGTCCTAGAGATATCTCGATTCCTGTAAATCAAAAAAAATGAGTAATATCAGCATTTTATCAAAATAATTGTATCGTAAGCATACTTCTACTGCTCATATGAAATACATTGGATGCCAGGAGGAGAGGAGCACACATGGTTGGGTCTCTCTCCTCCTTTATTATTTGTTTCAGAAAATTTATGATATTGGGAATGTGACCAATCATGTGTAAGTAATATTCGACAGGTTTTGACCCGTGAAAGTCGAATGGTGTCACCTGACCTTTGTCCTCGTCCCTTAAGCCGGTATGATCATGGAGTTGATTTCATGCCGGCTTTTTTTTCGTTTTTTATTACATATCATTCTTCGTTACTGTCCATGATCCTGAGCTGATTGATGATCAGGTCCCAGTTCCTGCACCTCTGTGTCCATCTGCTGCTCAGATTCTGAATAGCCAGATACAGCATCTTCCTCAAGCTGTCATCATTAGGGAATACATTCTTTGTCTTTGTCACTTTTCTGAATTGTCGGTTTAGTCCTTCGATCGCATTTGTCGTATAGATGATCTTTCGGATCTCTACCGGATAATCGAAATACGTGCTTAGTATGTCCCAATTCTCTTCCCAGCTATGCACCGCCGTCGGATATTGTTTCTCCCATTTTTCACCGAATGCCGCCAGCTGGCTCATGGCCTGTTCTTCTGTATTTGCCTGATATACCTGCTTGAGGTCTTTCATGAATTCCTTGATGTGTTTATAGCTTACAAAACGTGTGCTGCTGCGGATCTGGTGGATGATGCATCTCTGTATCCTCGCCTTGGGATAAACAGCCGTGATTGCTTCTTTGAAGCCGGTAAGGCCGTCTACGCAGAACAAAGAAACGTTCTGTACACCTCTGCTTTTCAGCTCGTTCAATACACCCATCCAGTATTTGGCCGATTCGCTGGCACCTACCCATAAGCCAAGGACCTCTTTGATCCCGTCCTCATTGATCCCCAGGATCACATAGGCAGCCTTTGTCACCACTTGATGATCTTCACGGATCTTGTAATGGATGGCATCCATGAATACGAAGGGATAGCAGGCTTCTAAAGGGCGGTCCTGCCATTGTTTCACCTCAGGCAGGATACGCTCACTGATCTTGCTTACAAGTCCTTCCGATATCTCCACGTCATATAGACCTTTGATCTGTTCCTTGATATCACGGGTAGACATGCCGGCAGCATAAAGGGACAGGATACGTTCCTCGATACCATCTGCATTGCGCTGATACTTTGAGATGATCTTTGGTTCGAATTCTCCGTTGCGGTCTCTGGGGACATTGATTTCAACTTCACCCAGCTGTGTTTTCATCGTCCTTTTAACGGAACCGTTTCGGTAATTCTTTTTGTAGGGCGTCATATTCTATTACAGAAAAAATGCAGTTTATTTTGACCTGTCCAGGCTCTTGAACGTCACTTTATGATATACGACATCACTTTATTTTTGAATATCCCGTCATTTTATTTTTTTCACCATAAACAAAAAGAAGACTGTTCCATTTTTGACAGACGCATCCTCTTGTGTTCTTGTCAGATCTTTCACAGCCTTTTTTCTTTTCAGAACGGCAGTTCTTTTTTCTCAAGCCCCAGCACTTCTCTGATTTCTTGCAGTTCTTCCAGGATCAATTTTATGCCGTACTGCACATCCATTACTTCCTCATACCGTTCTGCCATTTCTTCCTCGTGTTCATTTTTCAGATATTCATATATCTTGATAAATTCTTCTGCTTCCATTTTCCTCACTTTCCCGCAATCTCTTCACGGATATCTCTGATCACCATCTCCAATACGTAGTAGTGCCCCTTGCCCATCAGTTTGTTCAGACGCGGATGCAGCTCGTAATCTCTTTCGAACATCAGATGTCCGAATCCTTTCATGTAATGCTCCACCAGATATCTCAGCTGTTCATTCGTCATCTCGTGCTTTTCATACATTTCCAGCGCTGTCTTCAGTTCCTGGATCAGGATCGCTCGCGTTGACGGATAGTAAATGATCTCGTCCATCTGTTTCATGTCAGCTCCACCTCATCATGTGCTTTCAGCACGATCTCCGCGTCGATCACCCTCGCTTCCTCGTTCGCTCCTTCGATCAGACATTTGGTCAGGATGTTGTTCATTTTCCTCAACGATCCCTGCCCGATGCTGTATACTGCTTCTATCGCTTCTTCACTGAATATCGGCACGTTCGCTCCGCTTTGTTTCAGACAATGCTCGATGTACTCTTTTGCTTCTTCCCGGCTGATTCCTTCCAGGTCATAATTGATGATGATCCGCTGCCTCAGCGCATCGTGGATATGCTTCTTCAGGATTCCGTTCAGCGTGCTCTGCCCGATCAGGATCAGGATGCAGTAGTTCTTCGAATCCATATCAAAGTTCAATAACAGCTTCAGATCGTTCAGGATCTGATTGCTCAGGTATTGCGCTTCATCTACGATGATGATCGGCGTGCATTTCTTTTCTTTCGTCAGGTATCGGATCGTATCCTGGATCTGGCGGAACAGATCTACTTTCCGGAATTTCGGTTCCAGCCCTAATCCTACTGCCAGCTGCCTGTAGAACTCCAGTACCGATACCGTTGACAATTGCAGATAGACCACTTTATACAGCGATGGATTGAGCTCGTTCGCGAACGTCCTCACCGTATATGTCTTCCCGCATCCCGGCTGTCCGGTAAATACCCCTATCCCTTTGGTCTGTTTCAGATAATCCAACCTGTCCAGCACGTTCTTCATATCCCGAAAGATGTACGTCTTCTTGAATCTTGTCTCTTTCTCAAATGGCATCTGTTTCAGTCCGTAAAATAATTTGGTGTCCATCCCTCATCTTTCTCCTTTCCCAAAATCGATGTGCTGCTTGCGCCTGATCCTGCTGTTGCTCACCTTATCCACCTTCTTGACCGGTATCCTCTCTTTCTCTCCTTCCGGCACGATCCATACCAGCTGCTTGTCCTGAGGATCCACATATACCTGTACCGTTTCCCTCATGTATTGAAAAGGAACCTCATAATATTCATTGAAGAGCTGGATCGTTGAATCCGTGCGCACCTTTCTTTCATAGGTATGGAGGAATGCCTCATCCAGCTCTTCTGCCGCGATGAACTCAAATCGCTGCGCGTCCCTGATGAACCTTTGCCGCGGCGTCATCAGCTGGCCATCCTCATCTTTCAACGCCCTATGCGGCCTGTTGATATAATCTGATTCCAGATATCGCTGAAATGAGCTGTTGAGCTCTTCCAGCGAATGAAACTGCGACCAGTCCTCGCAACGCAGCCAATGGTTCTTGTGGCTCTTGAAGCTTACCTCTACCTTGCCCTTGGCAGCCCCATCCCTGAGCGGAGTATGAACAAGTTCGATCCCCAGCCTGGCACAGATCAGCTGGAGCTGTTGATTATCGTATGCAGCGCCATTGTCTACATATAGCACTCGCGGGCGTCCATAGGTCGCGATCGCATCCCGGAGCACCTTCTGAAAATTTACGCCATTGTCCTCATAAAAGATCTCATTGCCTATTGAAAATCGTGACGCGTCATCGATGATCGAGATCAAATAGGTCTTCCTTCCCTGAAATTGATACAAATGTGTCGTATCTGCCTGCCAGCACTGATTGGCATATTGCCATTCATAGGCCTTTCGTTCCTTTCCGCGATGGATCTCTTCCAGCTTTCCGCCTGCCTTTAAGCTCCTCATATGACGATCGATCGTCGATTGTGATATGGTGCTCTTGATCAGTCCTTTCTGGATCAATCTGGTCCGGATCATGGTGTTGGTGATGGAAGGAAACTGCTCGCGCAGATCGATCACGGCCTGTTTGGCTTCTTCACTGAGCTTCCTGCTTATGCCCGCATCTGTTCTCCTGCGGCTGATCAGTCCGTCTATCCCGTATTTTCGATATGATGAGATCCATGCGCGGAACGTCCCCGGACAATAACGTTTCTCTTCATGTGTGATGGGATGGATGTATGTTTTTTTCGCTATTGCCCGAAAAAAGGCATTATCGGTAGGATAATCATGCGTCCCGCTCAATGCCGGCGCTATGATGCCATAGCGCCACACTGCTATCGTCCTTCTTTCTTCATGGTTCATGTGCCTTCCTCCCTAATCTCAGTGTAGCAGATGAACAGGCAGGCTTACATGTCTGTTTTTTTTTGAAGAAGAAAAGAAGGCTCCACACCATATCCTGGTTCCCAAAAGAACGTGACGCACCAGCCATGGCTGATGATGTTTTCGGATGAATCCGAGCAGAAAGCGCATAAATAAAGCCTGCTGTGCATGCAGGCGATCCAAAAGTTCAAGCAATTCAAAAGATCTTCTTCGATTCATGTATTCTGTGGCCATCCTGGAAAGAAAAGCAGAACTATTGAACTTTTCTATCCATGAGGAAAGGCGTGATCTGGTGATCCCCAGATCATTTGCGGTGGCAGCCTTGTTATAACGATGCTTTCCATGATAAAAAGCATATAAGGCCTCCAGGATGAAGGAATACGAATAAGTAGAAAAAGGGCATATCTCTTTGATCAGGACAGCGTGATGATGAGCGCAGGATGCGCATTTGACGACCAGGATGGATAATCGCGCCGGATCATCGATATCCTCTGCAGAACAAATCAGGAAGCGGTCATAATGATCATATCTGCACAGACAGCCGACAGCTGAACAAGAAGGACACGGGACCAAGGAAAGATCCAGCGAACGTTCCCATTCAGCGTAAGCATCTTGAATAGTTGAAGCTTTATTGATATTCTTCTTGTCATTTTCACTAAATTCAATTATCATAAAATTGTCTTTTGTGACAGGGGAAGAGAGCGTGGTCAGAAGCTGTGGCTCTCTTCCTTTTATATTTGATCTGATCGTCACGATACCCTTTCTTCTGAGCAATTGGCTCTTCAATACAATAATGCCATAATATCTGTACAAAACAAAGTGACGCATACACAATAAAATTATTTTTTCAGTTTCTCGTCGTCTGTTCATTTTATCGTGATGTTTTTCTGGCATTTTCTTTCAATTTAATGTGCTGTTCTACATTCTTTTTAGCATCATCATTTCTTCTTTCCGCATGTTCATAACCGAGATGCTGATCCATTTCAGCTTGTAATGTTTGTTCAAGGATATCGGCGAACATGTTCTTCATGCAGTTCATGATCTCCTGAGTAGATGTAAACTTTTGTTCATTGATCAGATCCTTGATCTGTTGTGTCGAAATAAAAGATGTGTTCATGTCGAATTCCTCCTGATAAGATCGTTTATGCATCTTCATTCTTACCTGTTTTCAACTATTTACACATCTTTTTCTACATTCTCATGATATTATTAGTGCATGATTTATAGTGATTTTTAACTTGATATCTTGTTCTTCCCCAAACTTCAGATATGCATATATTCTTAGTAACTACTAAAAATTATAGAATCAGCTTAATGGCTTAAACTTGAGAGTAATGAAAATCCTTAAGCATAAATAAGAATTTATTTGCTAGACTATTTGTATTAAGATATGTCTATTCTCTTTGATTTATATCATACATTTAATGTTCCATAATGTAATATGTAATTATTTGCACATTTCATTATGAAGTTGAATGAGATTTGACAAGTAGTTGATATTTCCATTCAGCCTTCAAACACTATTGTTGGATATTTTTTCTCAAAAGTACATAAATGTGAACTTCATATTGAATATTTATGTAGTGCTATTTAAAATATAGATAACGACAATATGAACGATTATTAAATAATCAAAAAAGAAAGTTGATCATTCATGAAAGATTTTATATAGGGATGGGATGGAATATGGAAATAAAGACGAATATACTTTCATTGGAAGAGGAAATGACTGATGCTGAAGCAAACAGTTTTCAAGATGAGGAGGAGAATGCCAAAGCAAATTATTCAGCACTTGATGATGCACTTTCTGATGCAAAAAGGAAAATTCCATTTCCAGAAGTCAATCAATACTCTGATGCAATAGATTATGAAGATCAAGAAGATCTGCAGAGTAAAAAAAGAATAAATAAAAGACATGAGCAGAAAGTTTACTTTTTAGATAGCTATGTAAATGACGGAAGTTTATATTGTGGTCATTTTAAAATAGGAACAGAAGATGTTTTCGTGATGGATCATAGCTGGCATCAAAGCAGGCATTTTAAAAGAAAGAATGGAACTGAATTTTTTTTGTTGAACGTAAACGATAAATCATATCAAGAATTTGTCAATAAGTGGCGGTTTCCTTCTGACCATGATGATGTAATATTGTCAAGAAACATTGTTTTAAAAAATAGAAAAGTAACAGACGTTGATGTCATATTTGAGAGCGACAATACAAATTTTTCTGATATTACAGATAAGTATTTGCGAAAAGCTTTATTAAGAAACAAGGATACTGTAGCAGCACAGGGCATCATTCAAACCATTCAAAAAAAACAAGATGATATTCGCACATATAATAAAAACATCTCCTTTATAGTGCAAGGATGTGCAGGCTCTGGGAAAACTATGGTCTTATTGCATAGATTGAGATATTTGTTGTTTAATGATGAAATGCATAATGGTGAATATATATTGTTGATTCCCAGTGCAGGTTTTAGGAACTTTATCAATGACCTATCACAAAAATTCAACATCAGCAAATCAAGCATTCTTTCATATCAAGAATATTATGGAATGTTGTTGGGAAAAGAAATTCTTGAAGATGATATTAGAGATGAATTAGTTTTTGATGATGAATATTTATATACCGTATATTCTAAAGATTTGATGCAACAATGCTATAGGATGTTTTTTAAAAGCATCATCAAACAGACCAATGATCTGATTTCTTATTGTGATAATTGTCTAACAGCGAAACAGGATGAAGAAAAAGCAATACTAACAAATGAATTAGAACATATAGATGATGATGTTTTAAATGGTATCAACCAGGACTTGTCAAGAGTATCTACATATATTGGTATTGACAAACTAGAGTCTATCGACGAAGTTTATGCGCTATTAGATATTTTGCAATATGAATATCAGAATCGTTTAACGGTGATAGATACTGATATAGACAAAGCAGTTCAACAAGTATGTGATGTTGAAGAGGTACTGAATAATGATGTGAATTTAGCAGCTTTAAAGGCACAAATCGAAAGTGAGAGAAGAGCGATTGAAATGGCCTCTACTTTTACTAAGTTATCTCATAAAAAGAAGTTAGAGCAACTTGAGCTAAGACTCGATATCCAAAAACAAGAGCTAATCAAAAGTTATTCAGAAAATGAAGATAGCAAAAGAAAAAATGAAGCAGTAAAAATAAAAGTTTGCATAAATAAAATAATAGCTAATAAGCTAAAGGGTATGATTGATAATATAAATATATCATTAGCCCATCGAAAAGATAAAAAAGCGTTTATGGAGAATGTGCTCAATGATCTTGAAGATGATCTATTTATTATATATGATGAACCGATAAAGTTGCTTAATGTATTTATTGAAGGATCATCCCGTATCTCTAATTTTGAAAGTGAGTTTGTTGAACCATTGCGCCCTGGTCATAAGAAGATCCACAAGATCATAAAGGAGGGGACACAAGTCGCAACCAGCTTTATCCAAAATGGTTTATTTACTAAGGATGATCTAGCAAAGAAAACCAAGCTATTTACTCAACGTACTGCACTGCAATTGACATCATATCTTTATTTGTTGCTGTATTCATCGATCAAAAGTGAGATCTATCAAAGATATAAGATCAAGATATGCAAATTATATAAGCATTATTGGTACCTGCAATTATATAGCAGATATTTAGTAGGAGGCGTTGATCGTAAAAAATATAGGTATATTTTTGTTGATGAAGCACAGGATCTTAGTCCAAATGAGATTGAATTGATATATAAGGTAAATACTATTGATCTTGAAGGAAAGACAGGCGAACCTATCGTTGACCTTTTTGGAGATGTAAATCAAACAATTACCGAACATGGAATCCACGATTGGAAAGCTTTAGATTTAAAAACAGAGGTCATTGAACTGGATGAGAATTTCAGAAATACAAATCAGATTATTGAATATTGCAACGCTAATTTGCCATTTAATATGAAAAAAATTGGTGTAGATATGGATGAGGTGACGGTCTATCCCGATATTGAAGAAGCGGTAAGTAAAAATGGAATGATAAAAGAAGCGGTAATCATCGTCAAGGATGAATTTGTTAAGGAAGACCTTATTTCTTTATTAGATGGTATGGGATGGCACCATGAGTATACTGTTTTTACTGTTAAGGAGGCGAAAGGGTTAGAATTTAAAGAGGTATTTGTCATCGATTGTAAAATGAATGGTAACGAAAAATATGTTGCATATACCAGAGCTCTTGCTAAATTGAACATCGTCCACAACATCCCACTTAAAAAGGAGCATGAAAGCTTGATCATAAATGGCGATGATGAGGAAGAAAGTGTGTCAGAGGAAGAAATAGAGGCGCAATTATCTGATAATCAGAAGAATGAGGCAAATGATGAATATGGGCAATATAGAGAATTCATGGAATTGATTCCAAAAACTTATCGATCAAAAATCGAAGAAATAAAATGTACTGGAATAATGGAAGGAACCTTATATTTGATTCCTTATTCTGGAAAATTGAAAAAAATTGATGGCATCAATGTTGAACAGCATTTTATACCTGCGACAAATAAAAAAGGGAAGGAGAGCTTGATACCAATCAGTATGGATAAAGATAAACACATTGCTTTTATAACTCGAAATAACTTCAATTCATTTGCTAAAGAGCTAAAATCAGGGAAAATTTTAGAAATTAGATAATAATAGTTTATGTAACAGAACTGAAACTAAATTGACTATCGATATTTCCAAAAATCTAAGACGCCAATTCCGTGGAATATTGTGTATGCTTATATAAAAGCTATCATCAAGAAAACTTGTTAAATCGAAAAAGTATATGAGGCGATACTTATGAAAAATATTCTGAGGATGTGATCATCATTAGATAAAATGAATCATAAAACATGTCTAGACAATAGATTCGAAGAAAGTAAAAGACACATTTCGACGGTTTGCATATATTGTGGGGGCATTCTGTGAATTTTACGCAACTCTGGCAGGAGAGAAAGTAGAGAAAACAGATAAATTAGATATAGATACGGAACTATCATTTTCTGTAATAGATTAAAAGGGATATCGCTTTAACTAAGAACGCGGTATCCCTGAATGTGAGTTTTTGAATTTATCGAAGGGAACGACAATAAATTAAACTTATCAAATATATAGTTATATATTTCTTTAAGAAAATCATTATCGCTAAAAAGTGTAATTTGCTTTTCGGTGTCAAACCGATAGTTCCATGGGTTGATGTAAAGGTTAAGCAATCAAGACATTTGTCTAGAGGTTTGCTTACTACACTGATCACACTTGAAGTTCAGAAAGAATCTTCAAATATGATAGTCCGCTTTTTACTTGTGGATATTTTTGAGTCGTTTCCGTATCTTTTGCATATGCTTTTTTGTTGCTGCGTCAATGGGCTCATTGCTAAATTTCTTTTGTGCTCTGAATACATAATCTAGAAAATTTCCGCGTAGTTCATCTTTTGAAAGCGGTATCCCCGTTTTTTTAGATATTTTTGTCAGATAGTGTAGACTGCCCTTATAAGAATATTTTTGATAGAGGTTTTTCCCACTTATACGATGTTCATTCGATGTTACACCTTGATTCTTAACGATAGTACGAAGTTTACGGTACATTCTGTTATAATACTTACTAATGGTCTTATCACGAATGCGAATATGTTTACCGTCAAAAGAAAATCCTAAAAACTCAATAATGTTTTTACCACTAGTTCCATCACTAACAAATTTGTTTGTACAGTTTTTGACAGATGCATTGTCGAAATAGAATATCTTTGTTTTTGAGTCTTTAAGTTTCAGTTGAGGGACGGATTTCAAAATGTTTTTGATAGCCGAATAATGGCCTGAAAAATCCATATCACTTTGGGGGATGATGACAATAAAGTCATCACTATAACGCATATAGAAACCATTAAACTGAGAAACATATTCTTGTAGTTCCTTATCTGCCGTAAGCATATATACATTGGCAAAAACTGCACTAATTGGGCAACCTTGAGGTATTCCATACTTCGGATGAGGAGAAGAATGGATCAGGTTCTTGTTTTGCCTGAACTTTTCTGGAGACAATGCTCGTTCATGCGAGTGATTATTAAATTCTTTTCGCCCTTTGCGCGTATCTTTAAGTCCATTGAGAATAAGTAAATCTTGCAATTCAACATAAGAAAAGCGTGTAACGTTCTTGTATACTGCAAAGACATCATCAGGCAATTTTTCAACTGATAACAAATCACACAACCGCTTTTTTAAATATACATGATCTAGATTGTCGAAAAAATCGGTAAAATCACCAATCATGATAAAACAAAAAGTTGTACTTTGAATATATTGAAATGCCTCTTTTGCAAAATCAATATTGCTTTTGCTCAAATTCGTTCGGTATGCAACTGCGGCAGAATCGATTCCATCATTTTTTACACGTAGATTATAAGCTTCATTTATGAGATATGCATAGTAGCGATAAATCCATCCGTCTATGTGAGCCGAATAATAAATTTGACGTTCTTTGGGCTTATCTTTTTTACCATTTTTAATTTTTCGACTTTTTATCGTGTAGTGAATAAAAGGGTAGAAACCATGATGAGCAACTTTATTTGGAGATGTTATATATCCAAAACATTTATCAAGAGAAATTCTTCGGTCAAAATGAGTGTATTGAGGAGCCATTTTTTGAGATTGTTTTTCTTTCCATTCATATAAATTCATAAAATTCCTCTATATAGCGCAATACCCATCAGCATGGAGGATAGCATTCCTTAGCTGACGGGTATACTTTTTAACTTGGTATTAATTTGTCAATTTACATTGCTGTGCATTAATACCAGCTATCCCTCAATTCGCCTAATCTTCAATTACGATATAATTGAAAAGGAGGAGAGTATCAACATGATCCTGTGCATCATTATCCTAATGGCAGCCGCGTGGCTGACTAGGATTTATGACCCGCAGTCCCATTGTAGATTTCTGGAGAAAATCTATTCTGGACTGTTGACAACAATCTTCTTCCTCTAAACCTTTTGTTTAGAGCTTTTTCAGTATACTGCACATCTTCCATCATGTCAATTTTTCTTTTAGTTAAAAGTGTTTTCTTAACAAAAAAATGATAATGTCTTAAAGTAATGAGATTGATTCTGTTTTCGCAAAACGAAAGTGTAGAACACTAGATTAAATTGAACGAAAGAGCTAAGAAAACATCACGATAAAAATGAGCAGATATCATGAAATTGAAAGAATAAACTTGTTATGTCGACGTCAATATTTTCAAAGGGACCGTATTAAGACCTTGATTTCTTCATTTTATGTCATGGATTTGTTTTTGAGTACTGCCTTATATATAAGAATTATTTTTCTAATAAACTGTGAAATAGGGATAACAGGTAAAGGTGATAAGACACAATAGGATTAAATGAATATATAAATTCTGAACTATTGAATCAGATTTTTTGAAAAGGTAGAAGTTAAATAAGAAAAGTCTTATTTTAGGGGATATGTGATAAAATATCTAAAAGAGATGTCAGTTGTACAGAGGTGTGGTTATGCTAATTTATGAAGGAACCAAAGATAATTTTTTGACAAGTGTGGAGCAAGATACGATTGCTGTGGAAATCGAACATAATATTTATGAAAGAATGCATCGGCGCACAGCCAAAAACGAATTCCGTGCATGGGAAAATTCTATGGAATACATGTATAAGGTCCTTAATGATCGTGATATTCCATCGGATGCAGGGATTGCTATCGAATACAATATTCCTCAGACATCTAAACGTGTTGATTTTTTGATATCGGGTTATGGTAAGCGAGAAGATGCAAATGTTGTTTTGATCGAATTGAAACAGTGGGATGAATTAGAGGCTATTCCTGGACGTGACGGTCTTGTGCAGACATATACTGGAAATGCTGTACGGCAGGTCGTCCATCCATCATATCAAGCATGGTCATACGCTACGCTGATCAAAGATTATAATGCTTCAGTACAAGAAGGTTTGATTTCTATCTATCCATGTGCCTATCTGCATAATTATAGACGGAGCAAGCAAGATCCAATCGATGCTGAACAGTATGAGATATATTTGGAAGATGCACCTGCTTTTACGCGTGGAGAAGTAATCAAATTACGGGATTTTATTAAGAAGAGCATTAGAGTCGGTGATCATAAGGAATTGATCTATCAGATTGATTCAGGTCGGATCAGACCATCGAAAAGTTTGCAGGACTCTATTGCTAAAATGTTGAAAGGTAATCGTGAGTTTATCATGTTGGATGAACAAAAGGTTGTCTATGAGGAAATCTTGAATGAGGCAAGACTTTCTGCAGAGGATGAGAATAAGCGAGTTGTGATCGTAAAAGGTGGGCCTGGAACAGGAAAGAGCGTTGTCGCAGTAAATTTGCTTGCTGAATTAACAAAAGAGGATCAGTTCTGTCAATATGTATCCAAGAATTCTGCACCACGTAACGTATATCGAAAAAAACTAAAAGGCAGTATAAGAAAAAGCAGTATCGATAATATGTTCAAAGGTTCAGGAATATATACGGAAACTGAAAATAATGTGATTGATACGATTCTTGTCGATGAGGCACATCGCTTGAATGAAAAATCAGGAATGTTTCATCACATAGGAGAAAATCAGATCAAAGAAATCATTCATGCGGCAAAATGCAGCGTGTTCTTTATCGATGAAAGTCAAAGAGTTACTTTGCAAGATATAGGAAGCGTCGATGAAATCAGAAAATGGGCGAGCGCAGAGAATGCTCAAATTACTGAAATGGAATTAGTATCACAATTTAGATGCAATGGGTCAGATGGGTATCTTGCATGGTTAGACCATACATTGGAAATTCGCGATACTGCCAACTTTGATATGGCAGATATTGATTATGATATCAGGATATTCGATTCACCTGTGCAGATGCAGGAGCTGATCATGGAAAGAAATCGTACATCGCATAACAGGGCAAGGATCCTGGCAGGATACTGTTGGGATTGGAAGAAAGAAGGAGTGAATGACCCATCTGTACATGATATAAAGATCGGAGATTTTGAAATCAGCTGGAATTTGAAAAATACAACTACTTATGCCATTGATGAGAATTCTGTGCAGGAGGCTGGGTGCATACATACCTCTCAGGGATTGGAATTTGACTATGTCGGAGTCATCATTGGTGATGATATGAGATATGAAAACGGCAGGATTATTACAGACTTTACCAAGCGGGCCAAAACAGATCAGTCCTTGAAGGGAATTAAAAAATTATACAAAGAAGATCCAAATCGAGCGGAGAAAGAAGCGGATGAAATTATAAAAAATACTTATCGGACATTGATGACCAGAGGCATGAAAGGCTGTTATGTATATTGCACAGATCAACATCTGTCTGCTTATCTGAAAAAATGTCTGGGCATGCAAAAAAAAGAGGGAACAAGATGACAAAGGAAACGATTGAACAAGTATTAAAATTTAGAGATGAGCGGAACTGGAAACAATTCCACAATCCGAAGGATCTGGCCATTTCCATTAGTCTGGAGGCAGCGGAGCTTTTGGAGATCTTTCAGTGGAGCGCCGAGGATGTCTGGTGCGAAGAGAAAAAAGGTAAGATCAGGGAAGAGCTTGCGGATGTATTGAGTTATTGTATATTGATGGCGGACACCTGCGGATTGGATATGGATGAAATCATCCAAGAAAAAGTCAAGAGGAATGCAGAAAAGTATCCAGTGGAAAAAGCGTACGGACATAAAGAAAAGTACACTGAGTTAGGAGAATGATATGCAATTACCGTATTCTGGCGTGTTGGACATAGCTCATTTTTCTCGATTGTTCGACAATAAAAGCGAGTGTTATAAATTATTTTGGTTTCAGGCTATTGCGCGGGAAATAAAAGAGGGACATCGAGTCATATCATTTGAAGCATTGATCAATGAAATGATTGCAGATGCATGGTATATGGTATCAGAGTATCATTTGAATCTGGGACCAAACGATGCCTTGGAACGGGTCGTTCATCGATTGAGTGAGATCAGTCAGATAAAATCTAGTGAGAAAAAAGAAGTGATTATGGGATACTTAATGTCATGTGAAGATAAAGAGGTCCTCGTCATGAAGCGGACTTTATCACAGAACGTGCCTTATCGATTACAGGCCCCATTTATGGAGTCTATGAAAGGCAAAGAGTGGAACAGGTCTGGGAAAAATCTTGCAGAACGAATCAATCAGGAACAAAACTTGATCTATTATTTTTTACCTTTCCGTGGATTGGATACCCAGATTCAAATACAGAAAGAATGGGCAGATTATATTGAACGAAATCATGAAATTATACAGGGATGGATAGAATTAAACATGATTCAGTATCTTCAAAGAAGAAATCCTAGCGTTCCAGGAATTGTAGATAAACTGTTTCCACCAAAAGAACGAAACTTGGAAAAAGTAAAAAAATATTGGAAAATGATCGTGTCTATAAGACCAGTCTGTGAAATCTATGGGGAGAATCTGTTGAATGAGAAAGATATCTCTATTGATTATTTCGTCCCCTGGTCATATGTTGCGCATGATGAATTATGGAATCTGACACCTACAACGCGAAGCATAAACAGCAGCAAAAGCAACAGCCTTCCAGATTGGGATTCTTATTTTCCAATGCTGTGTAAAAATGAATATTTATCTTATGAGATGATGTGGAAATATCCCCAGATCCACGAAGCATTTGACAAATGCGCCAAAGAACATCTGAATGATCAAGAAACCAGACACAAGCTTTATCAGCAAGGCTTGTCAGAAAGTGAGTTTTCAAGGCGCTTGGAAGAGGTTATCCTTCCGGTCTACCAGTCGGCAAAAAACATGGGGTTTTCTAATTGGAACCTAAAGGTGTGAGGATATGTGCGAATATTATGAAATCAATGCAAAGCAGTATGCAGAAAAAACTTTTTCTGCAGATATGTCAGAACAATATCAAAGATTTCTTCCTTTGCTGAAAGAAGGCGCAGCGATTCTGGATATAGGAAGCGGCAGCGGACGTGACGCGTATTATTTTCAAAAGATGGGCTATCAGGTGACCGCATTAGAGCCTTCAACGCATCTTTGCAAAGAAATTCAGAAGGTTTTCTCAGGGACGATCATACATTCTGATATTCAGCATTATCAGCCAGATCAGCAGTTTGATGGCATCTGGGCCTGTGCCTCATTTCTTCATTTGCAAGAAAAAGAAATTCTTGACTTTTTTGGAAAGATCAACTGTTTTCTACATGATCATGGAATCATATATCTTTCTGGGAAAAATGGCATTTCTACAGGGAAAGCAAATGATGGACGCTATTTTCTGGAGTTTACAGAACAACTGACAGAAAACATTTTGATGACAAATGAGCAAGTGAAGCTAGAACAATTGTGGTATACAGAAGATGTGACCGGAAGAAAAGATTTCCGATGGATGAACATGATATTTAAATTGATGATAACAGATTAGGAAAATGAGATCTTGTAACGTATAAGGGGCATAGAGAAGCAGTTTACGACGGCCATATAACTTTATTGCCGCTCGAAGGAGGATACGTGATGAGATTGATTTGAACGCTCCTAGAGGTGGGAGCAGTCATTATACATTTCGAAAATCTGGATGCCAGCCAATTACGATACCAAAGCATGAACCAATTAAAAAGGTTTACGTGGAATTAGTGAGGCAAGTTGTAGAAAGTGAGGCGAGAAATGATGAAGACACTGAATGATTATATGAAAATGTCTTATCGAATGGAAATCGTAGAAGATAAGTGTGAATAAAAATGCGCAAAAAGGGCCGACTTAAAAACAAGTAGTAAAAAATATCAAAAAATTTTATCAGTTGACCAAAATAGAAGAAATATCAATGCCAGATCGTTTTAAAAAGTTTAATGCTTTTTCAACTGTTAGTGATTGGTCTGTGTTTGATTTTGGACTCATCAGAGATTCATGATCGGTTGGTTGAAACTCTTCACCTGTAAGAATCATGTGATAGATACTAACGAGCATCATGCGGGCGATCGCAATGATTGCTTTCTTATGACCACGCCGTTTCTTGATATTGGAATACTTTCTTCCAAAATAAGAAGCTTTATCTTTGATGGCTGATAAAGCACATTGGACAAGTAATGGTTTGAGATACTGTCCAGCTTTTGAGATACGGACCGACTTTTTCTTGCCGGCACTTTCGTTGTTGGCAGGAGAAAGTCCGGCCCAGCTGACAAGTTGTTTATCGGATTCAAACTGAGACATATCGATCCCTATCTCAGAGATGATGAGGATGGCAGATAAGGCGCTGATCCCTTTTATTTGCGTGATATGCTGAAAGGATCTACGTAAAGGATAAGCACGTTTGATCAATTCCACTTCGCATGAATCGATGAGCTGATCTAAATATTCCATATGATCCAAAGATTTCTCCATCTTGAATCGTTGATCGGATTCGATGTGATAACCATGAAGAGAGTCTAGTATCTTATCTTTGTTTTTGCAATTTCTATGAACGAGCTTTAGGATCTTGTCATCGTCGATCACGTTGGACTTCATGACTTCTTTCATGATATTAGAAGCTGTTTTTCCGAAAGGATCTGAGATAACCGAAGCTAAGCCGATATTGGAAACGGTCATGCAGTTCTGATAACGATTCCGTTCTGAAGAACGCATGCAGACCAGTTTGTATCGGT
>ENA-ORNG01000768-ORNG01000768.1-human-gut-metagenome-genome-assembly--contig:-NODE-768-length-26359-cov-3.484679_pt1 | contig 26359 bp, 16 predicted proteins | sample MGYA00242113_ERZ509018 | MGnify/ENA primary metagenome ERZ509018 (study PRJEB26280, sample SAMEA2338711) | human gut metagenome | biome: human gut; feature: human-associated habitat; material: faeces... | reverse complement strand
TATCTCTAAAATGCCATCTCACCCCTTACCTGGGACGTTATCTCTAAAACTAACGCTTTATTACAGTCCCTTGGTCTACGACCGACCGGGCGGTTATGCCGTGGCCTAAATTCTTGCATATTCGTTTACATAAATAAAGACCGATTCCGCTGGCCTTTTTATCGCTTCGTCCGTTATATCCCGTATATCCCTTTTCAAAAACTCTCGGCAAATCCTCTGCCGCTATACCGATCCCCGTATCTCTTATGCAAAGAGTCTTTGGTTCCTCCAGGCTTATGCTGATGCTTCCCTTTGACGTATATTTCAGCGCGTTGGACAAGACCTGCTCTATTACAAATGAAAGCCATTTTTCATCTGTTATGACTTTAGCCTGAATAGGCTCGTAGTTTAACGTAAGTTTTCTGCTTATAAAATCTCCTGAAAACTTCTTAACTGCCTGCTTTACTATATCATCGATTTCGTATTCTTTTATGACGTAATCCGTAGTATCCGAGTCAAGGCGCAGAAACATCAGAACCATTTCGACGTACTGTTCTATGCGAAAGAGTTCTGACGACATCTTCCTGGAAAAATCCGAATCTTCTTTCTGAAGATGAAGCCTCATGGATGCAATGGGAGTCTTAATCTGGTGAGCCCACATGGTATAATAATCCACCATGTCGGAATATTTCCTGTCCATGCGATTGGTCAGCTGTCTTTGCTCTTCGCACAGAAGCTCTATTATATGGCAATAATCCTCATCCGAAACGGAATCCGGCTCAGGGAAGTTTCTCATTAAGTTGGCAGACAGCTTGCTTATCCTCTCAAGCTCTTCATGTTTTAAAAAAGCTTTTTTCATGCCCACCGCAAGAACGCCTATGCCTACTATCGAGCAAAGCAATACAGGATAGGCTACAGCTTTGATCGGCAGATGATAAAGCAAAAACGAAACTGCAAATATGACGCAAAACAGCAGAAATAAGATAATTTCCCTTTTTCTATACGCTGTATATTTTTTGAAAAAAATCCATCTTTTATTTTTTCTGTCTTTGCCCATAAATCACCTATCCTACCATGTAGCCTACGCCGAACTTCGTCTTGATAAAATCTTTAAGACCCGCTTCTTCCAGCTTTTTGCGGAGCCTTCCCACATTGACTGTCAAAGTGTTTTCATCTACAAAACTGTCCGTCTGCCACAGGCTTTCCATCAGCTTCTCTCTGCTCACTACCTTGCCTTTGTTTTCCATAAGGGCAAGAAGTATCCTATACTCATTTTTAGTCAGCTCTATCTTTTGGTCGCCAAACACGAGCACATTGCTGCCGGTATTTAGAAGAGCGCCTCTATGTTCCAGCACCGGTACCGCCTGAGAAAAGTCATAAGTTCTCCTCAGCATGGCCTGTATCTTTGCCATCAAAACATTGCTGTCAAAAGGCTTGGCTATAAAATCGTCGCCTCCCATGTTCATGGCCATGATGATGTTCATGTTGTCTGAAGCAGAAGAAATGAAGATTACAGGTACGTTGGACACTTTCCTTATTTCTCCGCACCAATGATAACCGTCAAAAAAAGGAAGGCTGATATCTATCAGCACTAAATGTGGATTGAAATCAGCAAACTCTGCCATGACATTTCTAAAGTTTTCAGCACATTTCACTTCCAAGCCCCACATCCGGGCCTGCTCGGAAATCGCTTCTGCGATTCCTCTGTCATCTTCTATTATATATATCCTGTACATGATGTTATTCTATCATATAATCGCAGACGGTTCAATCAGCAGACTGAATTTCATCAAGCGTTTCATTAAACGTTTCATTAAGATTCCGCTCTTAACTGTCGGAGCTTCAGGAGCCCTGCGCTTCCCAGGGGTCTTGCGCTTCCCAGGGGTCGAAATTTGTCGATGTTGTATTATTTCGATGATAAAGGAAAAAATTACAACATTTTGCTCTGAGCCCGTTCTTTTGTAGGTTAAAAAAAGGATGATGTTGTATATTTTTTGGAAATTTAAAAATCATACAACATTTCGACAAAGAATGTTGCATGATTTTGAGTTTTGCTCAATATTTACAACATGCCTATGAATTATCTATGTAAAACGCCGATGAACCGGATCAAATGTTGTAAAATCCAAGAAAATCCAAAAAAAATACAACATAGACAAATTCAAAATCTGAAGCAAACATAAGCCCCCTTCGAAAAAGATATAAGCCCCCATATTCTAAAAGGTTTTGCTGTCCGCGTGGCGGATAGCAAAACCTTTTTACACACGTATAACTTCAGCCGCTTACGACCAAAGGCACTATTTGCTCAGATATTCGTCTATACCTGCAGCTGCAACTTTTCCGGCGCCCATTGCCTTGATAACGGTAGCAGCTCCTGTTACAGCGTCACCGCCGGCAAAGATTCCCGGACGGCTGGTTGCCGCTTCATCGTCAGTTCCGATACCGCCTTTGCTGTTAGCTTCCAAATCTTTTGTAGTATCCAAAATCAAGGTGTTAAGCTTGGTTCCTATGGCCATTATAACGCAATCTACGTCCAGAACGAAGTTGGAATCCTTGATTTCCACAGGTCTTCTTCTTCCGGAAGCGTCCGGCTCGCCCAGTTCCATCTTAACGCATTCAATTCCGCATACATGACCTTCTTCGTCGCCCTTGATGGCTACAGGATTGGTCAGATATCTGAAATCTATGCCTTCCTCAACAGCGTGATGAATTTCCTCAGCTCTTGCCGGAATTTCTGCTGCTGAACGACGATATATGATATATACGTTTTCTGCACCCATACGTTTTGCACATCTGGCAGCGTCCATAGCTACGTTGCCGCCTCCTACTACAGCGATATTTTTAGCATACTGTATAGGAGTATCGTATTCCGGCAGATATGCCTTCATCAAGTTTATACGAGTCAAATATTCGTTGGCTGAGCAAACGCCCAGGAGATTTTCTCCAGGTATCTTCATGAAAGCAGGAAGGCCTGCGCCTGTGCCGATGAATACCGACTCAAATCCTTCTTCCTCGATTAGCTCGTCAACAGTGATAGCTCTGCCTACGATAGCGTCAGTTACAAACTTGACGCCCTTAGCTTCCAGCTGAGCCACCTCTGCTGCTACGATAGCTTTAGGAAGACGGAATTCAGGTATGCCGTAAACCAGTACGCCGCCTGTCTTGTGAAGGCTTTCAAATACTGTTACCTCGTATCCCTTGTTTACCAGGTCTCCTGCACATGCAAGACCTGCAGGACCTGCTCCTATTACAGCCACCTTATGGCCGTTGCTCTCGGCAGGTTTTATCTCTTCATCGCCATAATTGGCTGCATGCCAGTCTGCGACAAATCTTTCCAGACGGCCTATACCTACAGGCTCGCCTTTGACGCCGCGCACGCACTTGCCCTCGCACTGAGTTTCCTGAGGGCATACTCTGCCGCAAATTGCAGGCAGGGAACTGGTTTCGCTTATGATTTGATATGCTTCTTCAAATTCACCTTCTGCTACTTTAGCGATAAAATCAGGTATCTTTACCATTACAGGGCAGCCTGACATACAAGGCTTCTTGCGGCATTTGAGACATCTCATGGCCTCGTTTACCGCCATCTCTTCAGTATAACCTTCTGCTACTTCTAAGAAGTTTTTATTTCTGATGTCAGGAGCCTGTTCAGGCATAGGATTTTTTTCTTTTACTAAATTAATCATTGTAACGAACACCTCCTGTCAAGCGGCAAACGTGAGCTCTGTCTTCTGCTTCTTGATCCTTATAATAGTTGCTTCTCTTTACCAGTTCGTCCCAGTCTACCAGAGCACCATCAAACTCAGGTCCGTCTACGCATACGAATTTGTCTTCTCCGCCTATGTTGCAGCGGCAGCCGCCGCACATTCCTGTTCCGTCTATCATATAGGCAGTAAGGGAGGCGATTGATGGAATGTTGTGTTCCTGAGCAATCTGGCAAACGAACTTCATCATCATCGGAGGTCCGACAGCAACGATTTCATCATAAGTGTTGCCTTCTTCAATGAGTTGTTTCAGTTTATCAGTTGTAAAAGCTTTTTCGCCGTATGTACCGTCATCGGTAACAACATACAGTCTATCCACTCCTGCTCTGAATTCATCCTCCAGGATTACCAGTTCTTTGGTCTTGAAGCCTTCTATCATATCCACTTCTACGCCGGCTTTCTTCATACCTGTTGCCAAAGGATAAGCAAGAGCATTACCGGTACCGCCGCCTACTACACATACTTTTTTCAAACCTTCCATGTGAGTCGGTTTTCCCAACGGTCCTACGATATCAGCAAAGCATTCGCCTACTTCCATCTGGTCCATAAGCATGGTCGTTCTGCCTACAGCCGCATAGATCAAATCGATAGTGCCTTCTTTTTCATCATGACCTGCCATGGTGAGAGGAATTCTTTCACCATACTCATCGGTACGAAGGATGATGAACTGACCCGGTCTTGCTTTTCTTGCAACAAGAGGCGCATAGACTTTCAGCCATACCATGTTGGAATTGAGTCTTCTTTTGTAAGTTATTTCAAACATTTTCATATCGCTCATCCTCCTTTCCTAATTATCCATTTTATTGGCGGTTTCCATCTTCTCAAATTCATCCAGACTCTTCTTGCGGGTAAGCAAAGTCTCATATCTCTCCTTGGACATCTTTTCAGCCTCGTCGAAGAGTTTTTCTGCTCTTTCCGGGAATCTGAGCTTCAGGGAATTGTATCTTACTTCACCCATGATGAAGTCTCTGTAACTTTCAGTTGCTACTCCGCTGTCCAGTGAAAGAGGGTTCTTACCTTGTTTTTCAAGGTCAGGATTGTATCTGAGCAGGTTCCAGTATCCGGAAAGGACTGCGTGCTTCATCTCTGCCATTGCCTTGTTCATACCGGCCTTTACGCCGTGATTGATACATGGAGCATAAGCAATTATGATAGACGGTCCGTCATAGCTTTCGGCCTCTCTTATAGCTTTTAGAGTCTGAGCAGGATTTGCACCCATAGCAACCTGAGCTACATATACGTATCCGTAAGCCATCGCTATCTGTGCCAAATCTTTCTTCTTGACAGCTTTACCGGAGGCCGCAAATTTTGCCACAGCTCCTATAGGTGTAGCTTTTGAAGACTGTCCGCCGGTGTTGGAATAAACTTCAGTATCAAATACGATTATATTTACATTTTCACCGGAAGCAAGAACGTGGTCCAAACCGCCGTATCCTATGTCATATGCCCAGCCGTCTCCTCCGAATATCCACATCGAAGGTTTAACCAGCATATCTTTGTTGTCTATTACATATTTTGCATCTTCGTTCTTATCTGCGATAGCTTTACATGCTTCTACAAGAGCATCTCCTGTCTTTGCAGAAAGCTTTGCATCGTCAAAGGTGGCAAGCCATGCCTTTGCCGGAACTCCCAGAGTATCCTCCAGTCTTTCAACAGCGCTCTTCATCTCGTTTCTGCGTGTTCTGATGGAAATGGCCATTCCGAGTCCGAATTCAGCATTATCCTCAAACAGCGAGTTGGCCCATACGGGACCCTTGCCTTCTTTATTTACAGTATAAGGTGTTGCCGGCGCTGAACATCCCCAGATTGAAGAACATCCTGTAGCGTTGGCAATAAACATTCTGTCACCGTAAAGCTGAGTTATCAGCTTAGCATATGGAGTTTCTCCGCATCCAGGACATGCTCCGGAGAATTCCATAAGAGGCTGCTTGAATTGGGAACCCTTGATTGTATCTTCTTTAAACGGAACTTCTTTCTCTGTAACCGTTCCGAACAAGTAATTAAACTTATCCTGTTGCTGCTGTACGTATTCATCATCTGTAGCCTGCATTCCGAGAGCTTTCTTCCTTGCAGGACATACCTCTGCGCATGAACCGCATCCTGTGCAGTCGAGAGCGGAAATTCCCAATGTAAAGAACTTGCCTTTTGCGCCCTTCATAGGAAGGACGGAATCCTTAACCGGCTCTGCTTCATCTTCATTCATAACAAATGGTCTGATTACACCGTGAGGACATACGTATGAGCACCAGTTGCACTGCATGCAGTTGGCCATATCCCAGTGAGGTACGTCTGCCGCTATACCGCGTTTCTCAAAGGCAGCAGTTCCGGCAGGTATCATACCGTTGGCTGTATCCAGGAATGTGGACACAGGCACCAGATCACCGGTAAGAGTATTGGTAGGAACCAGTACCTTGTTCAGGTAATCTGTCTGCATCTGATCACGTCCGACCAGTTTTTCTGCAGGAGCGTCGTCAGGAACATCAGCCCATGAAGCAGGTACATCTACTTTGTGAACATGAGTTACTCCGGCATCTACAGCTGCCAGGTTCATGTTTACTACATTTTCTCCCTTGTTGCCGTAAGTCTTTCTGATGGCGTCTTTCATATATGTAACCGCGTCATCGATAGGGATAATATTAGCCAGCTTGAAGAAAGCTGCCTGCAGAACGGAGTTGGTTCTTCTGGCTCCCAGTCCTACTTTTTTTGCTATTGAAACGGCATCGCAGGTGTAGAACTGAATGTCGTTCTTAGCTATATATCTCTTAACCTTGGCAGGAAGATGTTTTTCCAGCTCCTCATCTGACCATACGCAGTTGAGAAGGAAGAATCCGCCCGGTTTTACGTCTTCTACCATTTCATATCTGTAAAGATATGCGGAGTTGTGGCAGGCTACAAAGTCAGCCTGTTTTACATAATATGTAGATTTGATAGGCTCATCTCCGAATCTCAAGTGGGAGATGGTCACACCGCCTGATTTCTTGGAGTCGTACTGGAAGTAAGCCTGTACTTTCTTGTCAGTATGGTCTCCTATTATCTTTACGCTGTTTTTGTTGGCTCCTACAGTACCGTCTGCACCCAGACCCCAGAACTTGCAAGCCTTGGTTCCTTTTGGAGAAACGTCAGGATACTCCGACGGAGTCAGTGACAGATGAGTAACGTCGTCGTTTATGGAAATGGTGAACTCCTTCTTAGGATTTTCACTCCACAGATTTTCGTAAACAGCAAGGATATCTCCAGGCTGAGTGTCTTTTGAGCCGAGGCCGTAACGTCCTCCCACTATAAGGGCATCTTCAAATGCGGTTCCTCTAAGGGCTGAAACGATATCAAGGAACAGAGGCTCGCCTACGCCGCCGGGTTCTTTAGTCCTGTCGAGAACTGCAATCTTTTTAACTGTCTTTGGAATGACATTGAGCAGATATTTCTGGGAGAAAGGTCTGTAAAGGTGAACTTCCACAATACCTACTTTTTTGCCCTTTCCTCTCAAGTAATCTATTACTTCTTCAGCTGCGTCGCACACTGAACCCATAGCTACGATTATTTCGGTAGCCTCAGGGTCGCCGTAATAATTGAAAGGCTTATAGTCTGTACCGATTTTGGCATTGACTTTATCCATGTATTCAGCAACTATATCAGCTGTCTCCAGATAAGCGGTGTTGCAAGCTTCTCTGTGCTGGAAGAAAGTTTCCGGCTGCTCTGCTGAACCCATGCTGTAAGGGTGATTAGGATGGAAAACTCTGTTCTTAAACGCTTTAACAGCATCCCAGTCAACCATCTCCTTCAGCTCGTCGTAATCCCACACTTCTATCTTCTGGTTTTCATGAGAAGTTCTGAAACCGTCGAAGAAATGCAGCATCGGCAATCTGCCGGCTATGGTGGCCAAGTGAGCTACTGCTGCCAAATCCATTACCTGCTGTACGCTGTTGGAAGCCAGCATTGCAAAGCCTGTCTGGCGGCATCCCATAACATCGGACTGATCTCCGAATATGGAAAGCGCATGAGTAGCCAAAGCTCTTGCCGCAACGTGGAATACTGTAGGAGTCTGCTCTCCTGCCAGCTTATACATGTTAGGTATCATCAAAAGCAGACCTTGAGAAGCTGTAAAAGTCGAGGTATATGAACCTGTTGCTATGGAGCCGTGAACAGCTCCTGCTGCTCCTCCTTCAGACTGCATTTCAACAATTTTTACTTTTTCACCAAATATATTTTTTCTTTCCTGGGAAACCCATTCATCCATGCTTTCTGCCATAGGTGAGGATGGTGTTATAGGATAAATCGCCGCAACTTCAGAGAATGCATATGCTACGTGAGCGGCCGCTGTGTTTCCGTCCATTGTCTTTAATTTTCTCACTGTAATCACTCTCCTTCCCTCATATCTAGAGCATCTCTCTGGAGATAGTTATATTCAGGAACTGCCATCTCTTTGATGACTTTTCTTGCGCATACGTATTGACAGACATTGCAGTTCTCGCAAAGTTCAGGGTCTATTACCGCATGTTTTTCTTCCATATAAATTGCTCCGTTTGGACAGTTGTTGTAGCAGTCTTCGCAGGCTATGCAAGATGACCAGCATACTTTGGCCTTATCCTGATAGTCATCCGTTGAACTGCAAGGCACCTGTTTCTGTCCTTTATAAGGGACTATTGTGATTATATGTTTAGGACAGGCATATGTACAATCTTTACATCCTACACACTTCTCAGGGTCTACAACTGCTGTTCCGTTGACAACGTGAATAGCGTCGTATCTGCAAACCTTGGTGCAGCTGCCCAGGCCGCAGCATCCCGTGGTGCACAGCTCATTTTCCAACGGGTTAACTTTTTCTATGGCTTCTTCACATGTGGTAATTCCCATCTGCTTATAGAGTTCAGAAGCCTTATATCCTCCACTGCATTTTACAAATGCAACTTTTTCTTTTACCTTTGTAATGTCATGGAACGTATCGATGATTATCTTCTTTCTGCATTTAACTGCACATGCTACGCATCCTACGCATTTGTCGTAATCTATGACAGCGTGATTGTCAACTATTGATACTGCTCCTTCAGGACATGCTCTCTCGCACTCTCCGCATGAGATACAGCCATATCCGCAAATTTCCCTTACCTTCTCATCGTCTTCTTCAGTGGATGAGCAAGGAATAAAGTTGGTGGCGTCTCTCGGAACCATCTTTATCAGGCGCTGAGGGCAGCCTTCTGCATTGGCGCATGCTCCGCAGCCTGTACACTTGTCGCGATCTATGACTACGTGACCGTCTTCCATCTTCATAGCGTCAAATTTGCAAAGATCGATACATGAGCCTACTCCTACGCATCCGTCCTTGCATTCTCCACGCTTAAAACCTGCTTCAACAGCTTCGCTGCAGCTTTTGGCTCCTTTAAATCTTTCTTTTCCTGCAGCGCTTCCCATACAGAAAACATATGCAACTTGGTCTTTCGCTTCTGCGCTGGGAACTCCCATTGCCTCTGCAATGGCATCAACGGTATCCTGTCCGCAGGCAGGACACAGCGCCACGCCTTCTCCTGCGGCTATGCTTTCAGCGCATTCTTGGCATGTCTTTTTGCCGCATCCGCCTAAGCCCCCGCAGTCCACGCCCGGCAAAAGTGACAGAATCTTTCTGACAACTTCAGCGGCCGTCTCTTTACCAGAATTCATACTAATACCTCCTCTGCCTTACTAATGTATTTGTAACACTGTATACATATTTGTCGCAAAATTAAACAGCATTTAAATACCCCAGCTTTCATAATTCTCCATCCTATACTAAAAAAGCTGTAGCGTAAATTCCGCTACAGCGCAAAAGATTGACTTAACGTTTAAAAACTCGTCGTAAATCAGTGTGCCTTTACCTTCTAACCCTCTAGCGGAACATGCGTATCACTGCCGTTATTACGACATTCGGCTTCTTTGTTTATTATAGAAATTTATATGTTAAAAGTCAATAATTCAGGCGCCAAAAAGCGACCTTTTGCACTTGTATTTTTGTTAGAACAAAATGTTCTTTTTACCATGTCTTCCATATTGCGGTTGTAAACTTTACATCATGTTTGCTTTTACGTCCCAATACCGCAATCATTAATGCTGCCATTAACATGCCAGCAGCCGCCCCATAAGGAGAGTTTGTGTCTCCTGTTTCAGGAACCTGTCCTTGAGCGGCATTTTGGCTCTGATTATTTTCCGTGCCGTCCGCAGTATTATCATCTGACACACCTGTCTTGTCTGATTCTCCTTCAGAATCATCATCAGGAGTCTCAGACGGCTCATCAGGCAGCACCACAGGAATATCTGTTTCTTCCACATCTGTCATATCGAAGAGGCTGTTCTTTCCGTTTATGAATCTGTCATACGCTTCAAGAGCACATGTTATCTGATAAGAAGCCATGCCGTCAGCTGCGGAAGCTCCCTGCAGCGTTGAAAAACCTTCCTGCTGTTTGAAGTCGTCTAACTTAGTTACCAGGTTGGCATCTCCTCTCACAAAACCGTTTTGCGGGTCCAGCGGGTCGATGCCTGCCGTGCACAAAGCCATCAGCACCTGCGCCGCAGAACATCCGTTATTGCCGCCTTCCACATTGTAACCGCAGTCTGAAAGCATTTGGCTTTTCAAATAATCAAGCCCCTTTTCGAAAGCCTCCTGCACTTGCGGATAAGCTTCATTATTGTAAGGCGCCAGAGCCTGCAGCGTCATGGCTGTTATGTCCACGCTCACGGTCGCATTGTCAACCAAACCGAAGCCGCCGTTTTCTTGATTCTGGAAAGCTAAAATCATATCTATCAGCTCTTCTCTGGACCACAAGGCGTCGTCCGGAATTTCCCAGTTGCCTGCGTCATATGCCATAAGGGTAAAGCTTATCATGTTGGACGTATAATTATTCAATCCTTGATAATTATACATCCTTTCGAGTATGTTTATTCCTTCAAAGTCTGTCGGATCCTGTCCCATAGCCGCTAAGGTTATCACTGCTCGAAAATAATCAGTCGGCAATATGCGGGAATCGCTGTTCAGCTCTCTTAAAAGGTCTACACAGTAATCGTTAAGGTCCCTTTCATCCAGCTGACCTCCGCTTCTGAGCACAGAGAATATGGCCCATTCCGCTTCAAAGAAGTAATTGCCTTCCAGCTGTTCTTTCATATATTTCTGACCGTGGAGCTTGTTTTCCGTAACGTATTTGTCTACATCGATCGTCGGTTTTTCTGAGTTCTCAGTTACGGTCACCTTAAAGGTCACAGGTTCCGGATTGTTGGTATTGTCTATAGGTGTACCTGTAACAGTTACGGTTCCCGGGTTGAGGGCGTTCAATGTGTGGACAGTGGTCTTTTGCCCGTCTGAATTGCCGCTGCTTTGTACGGTATCGATAACACTGACTATATTTTCTTGGCTGTATGTCCATACAAATCGCTGTTCTGTAGCGTCAGACGGCAATACGTTTATCTCTATTTCCTGAGCATCGTACTGTTTCATTTTGTACTCTGACTGCGATGGTGAAACAGATTCCACAGGAGTTTTATATCTGAACTCTACGGTTACTTCCTCGCTGACGGACGGGTTATCTTCACTGATTACCGTAAAATGCGCTGTTCCCGCTTTCTTAGGTACTATTCCGTTGTTATATGTTTCTTGATATTCGGCTATGTCAGGATTGTGAGAAATCCATTTGGTTTTGGTGTTTGACGCATTGGATGGCAGTATATCAATACTGTATTTAGGATTGCCGTATGCTGTAAGACCGGTATATTGGTCACCCAATCCATTCCAGCTGTCTATATAGAAAATCTCAGGGCAGATTATGTCAAGCCCTTCCACTTGCACTTTATTATGCACGGCTCCGAAAGATATGGAAACATTTTCGTCTTCTGCCATACTTACGTTTATTTTATAGGAGGCGTTATCGCTCTGTCCCACATCTGCACCTAAGAAGAACGACATTTTGTCCATCGCAGACGAAACATAAATTCCTTCATCACAGGATGTGTTCAAAGCCTGAGTGGGAATATTGATGAATACATCGCTGCCTTCCTTTTTCCCTTTTATATAAAACTCCTCATTTTCTCGTCCATCCAGGTATATTATCGATTCTTCACCGATTGGTATCCCGTCATAATATGCTTTTAGCTCTGTAATATTAGCTTTTACTACTTTAAGGCTGAAAGTTTTTTCTGTCGTCTTTCCGTTTTCGTCACTTATATATACCTTTGCTTCTCTTTGTCCGATATACGGTGAAAACTCTCCTCCTGTCATGATATGTACTCTCGTAGTGTTATATCCATCTTCTACTACTTTTTCGCTGCAATCCCAAGATACGCTGTAATTCCCCGGAATTCCCTCAATCTTAAAAGTTCCTACATCTAAAGGGGAAAGTTCTATTTCATCGTTTTTAAGTTCTGTTATCCTTCCATCTGCATGTTGAAAAATAACTGTCGGCTCCTCGGCTTCCTTTCTTTCGTTTATGATCACTTGACATACAGCCTGGCAGTCTCCTGCCGAAACTACGATCTCAGTCTCTCCCTGACCTATCCCGACTATCAATCCGGAATCATCAACAGATGCGATATACGGGTCTTCAGAAGAAAATTTAACGATATCCGTTGTATTTAAAGGCTCCAATTTGGCTGTCAGTCTGTATCCTTCACCTTGAGTCAGCTTTATTTCTGTTTTATCCAATATGATTTTTTCAGCGGCGATTCCTGTAACGGTAACCGGAACTTCGGTCTTTACTTTTTCGTTGGCGCTGGCTACTATAGAGGCTTGCCCTCTTGCCATCGCGTATACAGTACCGTTATCGTTAACTTTTGCTACGGTCTCATCGGTTGAAAACCACGTTATCTCATCTGATGAATTTTCAGGTATCAGCTGAGCTGACAAGGTTTGCTGGTCCCCTGCTTCCATCTGAAGGCTGGCCGGTGTAACTGTAATATCTTCAGCGCTCACTTCCGGTGAAAGTACTTCATCCAGTTTTTTCTCTGCTTCTGATACTGCTTGCTGGTCTCCGCCGTTGACCAAAGCTGCTTTTAATGCGTTTTCATACACGTCCTTATTTGATTCTTTTTGTGCCTGAGTAAGAGAAGCTATCTTTTCTATCAGGTTATTTTTATTTATCTCCAGGCTGCCTAAGAGACTGCTTCCCGGAGTGTAGTCGGAAATATCATTGCAATAATTCTGCGTGTATATAAGACGTATTACATCTCCGTCTGCCAGCGAATAGTATTCATTGCCTTTTTCCTGGCTGTTTACAAAAGTTACCCATCTTTTATCCCCCATAATAGATTCGCTTACGCCTTCTTCCCCTGTGGGAGTAACTTTAACCCCGGACATGTAATCGGTATTTTCAACCGTACCTTTGTCTTTGTAACCTTCGTTGAGGACATCTATGCTGGATGCTCCATCTTGAAAATCCACTGATGTGGGTTCTAACCAGTATTCAGTGCTGCCATTTTCGTCTATGAACTCAATGGTCACTGTCACTTTCTGCGTGCTGCTGTTCTGTCCTTCCGCTGCATATGCAGCCATAGGTGTTAAGCCTGTAGCTATCATGGCGACAGCCAGCATAACGCATAACAGCTTTTTCGTCAAAATTTTTTTACTCTTCTCCATTTATGCTTTCCTTTCCTTAAAGTAATATGGTAATTCATCATGATTAAGGTCCGGAACAGAAAAAGGCAACAAAAAAGCCGCTGACAAATTGCCGCGACCGCTGCTTAGCAAAAAAACAAACTATTACCGGACACATCTGATTACCGTCAGATTGCCTCCAAGCAGCATGCAGGTCTTCTGGCTCAGGAATCTTCGCTGATTGCGCCTTCCCATTTTCACAGTGGCGTATGCAAGCAGCTCCTCCATTACAGCGGCGGCCCCGCACAGGCTTTTAACCTGTTTCCCTCTTAGTCTGAAAAGCTTCAGAAACATGTTGCTTATATTAATTTAGCATAATTATACTACCATAATACGATATTCTTGTAAATGGCTTAAATGTCTTTATCTCGCACAAAAGTCTTCCTCATAAAAAAACTTTTAGTCGGCATAAAAAGAAAACTTTATGTACACACCGCTGAGTTAGTGCTATCATTAAATAAAAGTTTGACTATAAAACAGCAGATAATCAATACAAAAAAAGGAGGTACTCATATGACTGAAACTAAAAAAATGTCGGGCGCCGGCGGTAACATATACGTCCCTTATGATGAACGTTCAGGGGGAGAGTCCATAGTTTACTTTACCAAAGACCTGTCTGCAGATGGGCTTTGCAGAATCTTCAGTCGTATCAAAGGAAGCTTGACAGGTAATGTTGCCATCAAGCTCCATACCGGAGAACCTCAAGGTCCTAATATAATTCCGCGTCCGTGGGTAGAAGCTTTAGTAAAATCTTCGCTTCCCGACGCTTCCATAGTTGAAACCAACACCTACTACGAAGGTGGACGATATACTACTGAAGAACATCGCAAAACATTGGAAATTAACGGATGGGATTTTTGTCCTGTAGATATCATGGATGAAAACGGCACTGTTTCTCTGCCGGTAAATAACGGCAAATGGTTCTCCCAGATGTCCATGGGCAAGAACATATTGAATTACGATTCTATGTTTGTATTGACCCACTTCAAGGGACATACTCAGGGAGGCTTCGGCGGTTCAGGTAAGAATATAGGTATCGGATGTGCCGACGGCCGTATCGGAAAAGCCATGATACACACCACTCCCGGCTCTGATGATATGTGGGACATTGCAAAAGAAGAATTCATGGAGCGCATGACAGAATCGGCCAAGGCCGTTGTCGACCATTTCGGTAAACACATAACTTATGTTAACGTCATGAGAAACATGTCCGTATCCTGCGACTGTGAGGGTGTAGACGCAGAGCCTGTAGTCACTCCAAATGTAGGTATCCTTGCATCTTCAGACATACTCGCCATAGATCAAGCGTGTGTTGATATAGTTTATGCTATGAAAGAAGATGAGCGCCATGCTATGGTAGAGCGTATAGAATCCAGACATGGCCTCAGACAGCTTTCCTATATGAAGGAACTCGGCATGGGCAACGACAGATACCGCCTGCTGGACATCGATAACGATGATCGTCAGATAAGCCTTGAAGATGCGGTAAAAGATTTGGCTCCTTTTGACCCTACATTTTAAAAGACTGTGAGAAAAGCACGCCCATCAATGCTGACAAAATTTCTTATTTTTTGTGATTTTGTCAGCAAATTTACATAAAATGGAATTTTGCGAGTAAAACAAGAGGCAAAAATGTAAAAAATCACGAAAATCACAAAAATCTATTTTTTGTCAGCAACCCATTGCGCAAGCAGCGCCTCAGATACTTTTAAACTCCTCCACTATAGGCTGAATATATTTTCTATCAACCATGTCCGTGCCATTTTTAACAGCGTCCAGCAGCTTGACATCATCCTCTGTAGTTTCGGCCTCACTTTTGTCCTCCAGCATCTTCATCATCATCTTTATTATGCCTTTGTCCAGTCCCTTAAGAGTAGCCGGGTCAAAGGCTCCGGGACAATAATAGCAGGTCAAGCCTTTGACTTTCTTCTTGTCAAAGTTAATTTGTCGAAGCTGCATTCTGGATTCCTGATTCATGATGTTGATGCCCACTGCGAATATCACGATTTTTTTGTCTCTGAGCTTTCTCATGTTCTTCTTTATCAGATCAAAGCCCATTATTCCTCCGGCGTGTACCCAACCGCCGTATATTATATTATCATATTTTTCAAAATCCTTTTTAGAGAAGTCATCAGCCTGAATTGCCTGGCAATCTAAAGTTTCCGCAATCCATTTGGCGTATTTTTCAGTTGACCCGTTTTTGCTTTTATATATAACTATTGTTCTTTCCATATGTCTCTCATCTGACCCCGATATTTTTATCCGGTACGTTCCTGTGTCGGCCGGTGTTGCCGGTGTGCCGGTCGTTCTCTTGTTTCTGTTGTCTTGCCGCCTATATCGGCTTTCCTCTATTTGCTAAGCACATCAATTAGATTGTAAAGTTGTTCGTTAAAGTTTCTCGGCATCTCCAACGCTTCTTTCAAATCATATGCCATTATATGCCCATCGGCTATTCCTATGGCTTTGCTTGTTGATTCTTCAGCAAGCAACTGCACTGCCTTAGCTCCGCATAACGTGGCCAGCATTCTATCATTAAACGTCGGGCTGCCGCCTCTCTGCAGATAAGACAGCACTACCAGTCTGGTCTCTTTTCCTGTCTTTTCTTCTATCATCTTAGTCAATTGACCGGCTGAAGTGGGCGTCCCCTCGGCTTTTATGATTATGCTGTGCAGTTTGCCTCTGTTGCTGCCTTCTATTATCTTTCGGCACACCTTATTTATATCTTCTTCCTCTTCAGGAATCAATGCACATTCCGCACCTCCGGCAAGGGCTGAATAAAGAGCAATGTCTCCGCAATGCCTGCCCATAACTTCTATGACGGTATTTCTATCGTGGGATGAAGATGTGTCCCTTATCTTGCTGATCGCATCCAATACGGTAGTGACCGCCGTATCAAAACCTATAGTAAAGTCCGTATAATTAAGGTCATTGTCTATGGTTCCCGGCAGCCCCATGACTTTGATTCCTCTTTTGTCCAGCTCAAGACCTCCCCTAAGGGAGCCATCGCCGCCGATAATCACCACGCCTTCGATTCCAAAGGTGTTTAGCATTTCCACAGCTCTGTCAATCCACTTAGGCTCCATAAATCTTTCGCTTCTGGCAGTCTTTAGCACGGTGCCGCCCCTGTGAAGTATGTCTCCTACGGAGCTTCTGTCCATCTGCTTGATTTCTCCGTCCAGTAAGCCTTCATATCCCCTTTCTATTCCCCAAACTTCCAGACCGGCATCTATACCGCATCTGACTACCGACCTGATAGCGGCATTCATGCCCGGCGAATCTCCTCCGCTGGTCAACACTCCTATTTTATTCATATCTTTCCTCCCGCCTGCTTGCCTATGCCATCTTAACATTTTCATTGCCGAGGATGGCCATCAGCTGTATTCTCAAAGAATCGCTCAATTCTCCCCAAAGATCGCTGTCAGTACGCAAGGTCCTGCCATCAGGCAGATATATGAGTACCTGAACATTTCCATGATGCCTTTGAAGAGCTGTTTTTATCTGTTCCAAAGTTATATTAACATCTGCATTCTTTGATATTCTCAGTTTTATGAGACTGCCCGGCGCCGGAGTCTCTGAACGGTCCGTAATCCTGCCGGATAACGAAGCGTCGGAAGTCAATTCCGTAGAAGAACGGGGCTGTACGGACGCTGACTCGATGGGCTCTATGCTGTCAGCCAGAAGCTTCGGAGCTTCGTCTTCTTTGAAGTTTACAGTACCTCTCACTGCGATTACCGAGTCGCTTCCCAAATACTGTGCCGCTTTCTCATACACATTAGGGAACACTATTACTTCCGATACTCCGTAAAGGTCTTCCAGAGCTAAAAATGCCATCATCTTATTGTTTTTAGTAATGAGCGTCCTTTTGGAAGTTACCATTCCTGCCATTACAGCCTTCATGCCGTCTTTTATTCTGCTGCCTGATCCCATCTCAGCCTCTTCACCGGCATGATTCAGCTCTTCCGAAGTTATGGTGGCCACTTCCTTCATTTTATCCTCATAATTTTTGAGCGGATGGTCTGTGATGTACACTCCCAGCATTTCCTTTTCCATGGCAAGTGAAATGTCTTTAGAGAAAGGCGCCACATCAGGAAGTCTCTCAGAAATAGCTTCTGCTGCTTCTTCTCCTATGCCTATATCGAACAAAGACAACTGGCCTGCCAGATTCTTTTTGCTGGTGTTTTGCGCCGACTCCACCAAACCCTCGTATACGCTGAGCAGCGCCGCTTTATTTTCGGAAAGACAGCTGCAAGCCCCTGCTTTTATCAAACTTTCTACAGCTTTTTTATTTATTTGGCTTATATCCAGCTGCTCGATAAAAGTAAAAATATCTCGAGGCATGCCTTTTTCTTCCCTTGCCTTTATGATGGCGTCTATGGCATTTTCGCCTACGTTCTTGACTCCCATGAGGCCAAAGCGTATTTTGCCGTCTTCTACGCTGAACTTCTTCATGCTCTTGTTGACGCACGGAGGCAAAACTTCTATACCCATTTCATTGCAGTTTCTGATGTATTTAGGAATTTGGTTAGCGTCTCCCATTACGCTGGTCATCAGCGCCGCCATGAACTCCACAGGATAATGAAGCTTTAGGTATCCCGTTTCATATGCGACCACGGCGTATGCGGCAGCGTGACTTTTGTTAAAAGCGTATTGCGCAAAGCTGACCATATCGTTAAATATTTCTTCGGCAGCGTCTTCCGGAATGCCGTTTCTGACGCAGCCTCTTATCTCCACATTGCCCTCTTCATCCGTCTTGCCGTGGATAAAATATTCCTTTTCCTCCAGCATGACGCTCATTTTCTTCTTGGACATGGCGCGGCGAACCAGGTCGGAACGTCCGTAACTATATCCGCCCAAATCCCTTACTATCTGCATGACTTGTTCCTGATACACAAGGCAGCCGTAAGTAACGTCGAGAATAGGCGCCAGCGATGGATGTACATACTTGATGTTGCCCGGGTTCTTTTTGTTCTCTATGTACTTTGGTATAGAATCCATAGGACCCGGTCTATATAAGGATATGCCCGCTACTATATCTTCGAAGCAGGTCGGCTTAAGGTTTTTCATGAACTGGGTCATCCCCTGGCTTTCCAACTGAAAAACGCCTTGAGTGTTGCCCTGCGCTATCATTTCATAAACACCCGGGTCGTCATAACCCATCTTTGAAAAGTCGATAGTAACTCCATGTTTTTCTTCTATCAGCTCCAGAGCGTCCCTTATGACGGTAAGGTTGCGCAGACCTAAAAAGTCCATCTTCAAAAGGCCCAGTTCCTCTATGGTGGTCATGGTAAACTGAGTGGCCGGTCCTTTATCAGAAAGATATAGCGGTACGTATTCATCTATAGGTTCTTTGGAAATTACCACTCCGGCTGCGTGGGTGGAAGCGTGGCGAGGCATCCCCTCCAGAGCTCTTGCCATGTCCAGCACCTGTTTAGCCTTAGGGTTTTCCTCGTACATCTTGGCCAGTTCAGGGTTGGTTTCCAACGCTTTTGAAATGGTCATATGCAGATCAAAGGGAATAGCCTTGGCAATGGCGTCGGTCTCAGCGTAGCTGACATCGAGAGCCCTGCCCACATCTCTGACCGCCTGCTTAGCTTTCATAGTTCCGAAGGTTATGATCTGACATACCCTGTCTTCTCCGTATTTTCTCGTAACATAGTCTATTACCTCCTGCCGCCTCTCATAGCAGAAGTCTATATCTATATCCGGCATGCTTACTCTTTCCGGATTCAAAAATCTTTCGAAGATGAGGTTATATCTTATAGGGTCTATATCAGTTATCTTAAGGCAGTATGCTACTATGGAACCGGCGGCTGAACCTCTGCCGGGTCCCACCATTATGCCGTTTTCTTTAGCATAGTTGATGAAGTCCCACACTATGAGGAAATATTCCACATATCCCATAGATGATATGGTGCTTATTTCATATTCCAACCTTTCCTCCAGAGAAGGATCGTGGTCTTTTCCATACCTAACTTCAAGTCCCCGGTAGCACAGTTCTCTCAAATATTCTTCATTGGACTTGCCATCCGGCGCTTTAAATTCCGGCAGATGATACTGACCAAATTGAAACTCCACATTGCAGGCGTCAGCCACCAGCTGGGTATTGTCTATGGCTTCAGGTACGGAAGCGAAAATTTTCCGCATCTCTTCTTCGCTCTTCAGATAAAACTCATCATTAGGGAATCTCATCCTGTTTTCATCATTGATGCTGGTGGCTGTCTGAATGGCCAAAAGGACATCGTGACCAGCCGCATCTTCCTGTCGTACATAATGCACGTCATTGGTGGCTACCAGCGGCACGTTAAGCTCTCTGCTCAGCTTTAGCATATACGGCTTGATTCTGGCCTCTTCTTCCAAGCCCTGGTCCTGAATTTCCAGATAAAAATTCCCATCGCCGAAGATTTCAAGAAGTTCCGACGCCTCTTTTTTCGCCGCCTCATAATCTCCCATGAGCAACGCATGCTGCACGTTCCCGGCGAGGCAGGCAGAGAGAGCGATGATTCCCTCACTGTGTTGTCTGAGCGCTTCCTTGTCTATACGAGGTTTATAATAGTAGCCTTTTATGTATCCTATGGAAACCAGCTTTATCAAGTTTTTATAGCCCTTTTCATCTTTTGCTAAAAGGACCAGGTGTCCCTGATACTTATCCTTGTCGGCTTCTTTGTCGGTCAATTTTCTTGCAGCAGTATATACCTCGCAACCGATAATAGGCTTAATACCTTGTTTTTTGCATTCTTTATAAAAATCTATCACGCCGAACATAGCGCCATGGTCCGTAATTGCCAGGCTGCTCATGCCAAGTTCTTTGGCGTGAGATACCAGGTCCTCTATCCTTGACGCTCCGTCCAGCAAGCTGTATTCAGTATGAACATGTAAATGTGTAAATGCCATAATTCTCTCCTTTTTGATATTTTATCACAGCCCGGTGCTTTTGCAAAGTGACGTTTGCTTCACATAAGGATTCATATAAGGATTTACAAAATGGTTCTTCAGGGTTAAAATTCTTATCGTACAAGAAAGAAAGGTTATGAAAAATCATGAGAAAAGTTGTAAAGATTTTTGCTATCGCCATAGCGGTGGTTATAGTCATAGTATTAGCCTATGCAGCCTATGTATTTATAGATTATTACAGACTTGAGGACAATATGGAACTCACTCCCGAGGCTTCTTCCGCCGATTTGGGTCAAGTTCCCGTAGGAGAAGAGCTGACAGTCACCTCATGGAATATCGGCTTCGGCGCTTATACAGACAGGTTTTCTTTTTTTATGGACGGAGGAGAATATTCCAGAGGGTTCTCTGAAGAGATAGTGTCGGATACGGTCAAGCAGATGGCCTATGACTTGGCTTCTTTCGATTCTGATTTTTATCTTCTGCAAGAAGTGGATATAGATTCGGACCGTTCGTATCATTTAAACCAATACGACATGATGACGGAGCCTTTTGATAAAATGGACAAGGTGTTCGCGCAAAATTACGATTCGCCTTATTTGTTTTATCCTATTCTGTCGCCTCATGGAAAATCCAAGTCCGGCATAGTAACCCTTTCCGATTACGTCATTTCTTCATCTCTGAGAAGAAGTCTTCCTATTCAAGAGGATTTTGCCAAGCTGCTGGATTTAGACAGATGCTACTCTATTAGCCGCATTCCCACTGACAACGGTAAAGAGTTGGTGCTGATAAACTTTAATCTTTCTGCTTACACCACCGACCCTTCCATAGGCAATCAGCAGCTGACTATGCTTTACGATGACATAATCGAGGAATATGAAAAGGGCAACTATGTGGTATGCGGAGGCGATTTCAACAAGGACCTTTTGGGGAATTCTTCCGACATTTTCGGCGTGTCAGGTGAAGATTACAGCTGGGCAAAAGCCTTCCCTTATGACGATGTCCCTGAAGGCATCACCGTCATAGCTCCTTTTGACGAAAACAATCCTGTACCAAGTTGCCGTAATGCCGACAGGCCGTGGGACCCGGAAACTAATTTTCAGCTTACTGTAGACGGATTTATAATCTCAGACAATATCAAATGCATAAGAAGCGATGCGGTCGATATGCAGTTTGCTTGTTCGGATCATAATCCTGTATATATGAATTTCGTTTTAGAGTAAAACCTCTATATTTTCATCATTAAGTTCGATCAGGACTTCTTTGGTACATTCTAAAAAATCATGGGTCAATTCTTTATTATGTTTTTCTGATATGTACGAATAAAATACCATTCTCTGAGGAAGTTCTTCTGCTGTCTGTTTTTTTACTACTTTTCCGCTTTTTATCAATCCGTTGGCCACTGTTGAGGGGACTATAGCCCAAGTCCCCTTTTTCATTACGAAATGTTCCAACTGGCTTATCAGCTCTATTTTTATATAAGGGGCCTGATTGTTCCCGAAAAAAGCGCCGTGCCAGTCCTCAAAAGTATCAGACCATGGGATATAAACTTCATTTTTTACATCAAGCCTTTTCAACTGAATTAAATCGCCCATCTCATTGTCTGTCTCACATATAAATACCAGTTTTTCAGAAAACATAGGTACATATTTAAGTTTAGGGAAATTTTTTATATTAGAATAAAGGGCTAAATCAATAAATCCGCTCTGAACATTCTCATAAGCTTCCTTAGTATCCATATTCTCGATTTCCAAAACTACATCAGGGCGTCTTGCCATAAATCTTTCATAAACCAAAGTCATTATGAAAGTCCCCACGCTTTCTACGGAAGAGACCCTCAATACCCTCTTATGTCCGCCTATATTAAACATTTTTCTGACTATATCCTGATAGCTTAAGGCCAGTTTATAAAATTCTTCTCCTTCGGTAGTAAGCGTTATTTGTTTTTGCCCCTTTCCTCTCATAAACAGTTGATATCCTAGCTCATTTTCAAGAGTCTTAAGCCTGGTGCTCAAAGATGACTGGCTTATAAAAAGCCTTCCGGCAGCCTTGGATATGTTCATTTCCTCACAAACAGCAATGTAAGCATAAATTTCAGCATTTGTCATTACACTAAACACCTCAGCAATTATTGAATCAATTAAATATTATATATGATAATATTGTATTTTACAATATCAATGGAGACAGATAAAATAAAAATATAAAAGATGTCAGCTTTGTTACATGTTACCTGGTTACAACAGGTTTTACTTTCTAAACTACCAAAAAAGATACCGTTGCTGCAAGAACGGTATCTTTTTAAATTAACTCATCATATTCGTTCTTTTTATGCATCTTTCAAATAACTGTAGTAATCTTTATCAAGTATGAGCGCCGAGAAGTTAAACATCTGCGCTACTTTTCTATCCATCTTCCTGACATATTCATCATCTTCCCCAAGCAGCTGACTTCTCTTTCCTTTTTCGCTTATCCAATCTTTATCCTTAAAAACTACAAACCCCTCAGATGGACTGAATATGTCCTTACCCATAAATAATCTTGAATCATATTCGAATCCGAACATGTTTAAAAGAGTAGGTAAAATATCCATATTGCTGCATAATTTATCCACAGTTTCCGGTTCCATGTCCGGGGTCCATAAAAGAAATGCGCTTTCATATATCTCATACTCTTCATCAACTTTATGTCCCCTGAATTCGCTTATCTGCGATGTTTCAAGCCCGTAAGGATAATGGTCTCCGGCTAATGCTATTACCGTGTTGTCCAGTTCTCCTGCTTCTTCAAGCCTGGAAAGCAAAAGTTCCATAGCTCTGTCCAGCTCTATCTCTCCCGCCATATAAGCTTTGCATGGCGCCGACATATCCATATCTTCTACAAGCTTTTTATTTTTCTTTGCTATATCATTGCCATAAAAATTATAGTTCAGATGTCCGCTTACCGTTAAATAATAGACATGGAAAGGTTGTATTTCTCCGTTTTCATCAGGCGTAAGGAAATCTGATGTAGTCTTATCTATCATTTCCAAGTCAGACTCAGGCCAAGTTTTTTTAAAGGAATATTCTCGCCCCTGACCTTTAAAATCATATCCTAAGTTTGGATGAGATACGTCCCTGTCATAATAATATACACTGTGATCATGATATGCTTTAGTTGCGTATCCAATCTTTGAAAATTGGTTTCCTAAAGTAAACGGAAGATAATTATGGGCTGATTCCTTCATGGACCATACGCCCGGCTTAGGAATTAGACTCTGCAAATTTACATATTCTCCGTCTAAAGTGCTTACACCCCATATAGGGTTATAAAAATTGGTGAAATTATATCCTTCTGTAAAAAGTTTATATAAAGTCGGCGTATACACCGGATCTATAGCAAAATCGGTAAAGCTTTCCGCTGTAATAAAAATTAAATTTTTACCTTCGAAAATTCCTGTCTTATCATTCTTCTCGGTAGGTTCAACACTTCCAAAATAAAGATGCATTGCTTTTATTGTAGTGTCATCTTCTTCAGACACTAAATCTTCAAAGTCAAGCCCCTCTATAACATTGTCGCCGGCTTCCGGCTCTACTTCTGATACTACCTCATCATCTACATCCGGTTCAAAATCTGTCGCCAGCTTCCAAAAGTCCACTGCCATAGCTCCCATCAAGCCTGAGCATCTGACAGATGATTGAATCTCGCCTACACCGTAAAGGGCTTGGTATGGAGACTGCGGATCATCGTCCTTTATTGAGCCTACCATAAGACCTATGCCAAATGACAGCACGCACACAAGAGCTGCGATAACCAGTATGATTTTTCTTCTTGAATCGTCTTTTTTCCAACTGTTTCCGGCATCAAAGTTTATTGCGGTCACAGTGGCTGTTATTCCCACTGCAAGTATGGCTAACATCTGGAATTTAACATTCCAAATTGCGTCAAAAATAGTTCCCATAAACTCAGTTACTTGCGCGCTGTGGAACAAAGAATAAAAAGTGAAGTAGGTTGAGAATATACCGTAATATACTAACTGAGATAAAAAAAGAAGTATGATGATGCCCATCATGACGGCATACAATATTCTGCCTGCCTTGTCCTTGGCTAAGATTCTTATAAAGAACAAAAATGCTGCGACTGAAGCGCACACAGCTACAACTATGATTATTTCCGAGACAATGTGTCTGCTGTCTTCAAAACCTATCGTGAAGCTCCTCAGCAGAGTCTCCATTATTACCAATGCTATAAACGTTTCTACGAATAAAGCAAAATCTAAAACCCTGTTCTTCATTTAATGCCCCTTTTATTAATACCCCTTAAACAAAATATAAAATATTTTTATACCAAACTTAATTATACAAAAAAACTTTTTTTAGTCAATACTAATCACCTTTTATATTTATATGTCATAAAATGATATTAGTTCGTGGAGGTAAGCTATGGCATTAGATACTAGAGAACTTTTTGCGCGCCTTATTCAATGTGAAGCAGGGGGAGAAGGCGAATACGGCATGGCTGCAGTTGCTACGGTAGTTATGAACAGGGCCACCGCCACTGAGGGAGAATTTAGCCGCATAGGCAATGGCGGTGATGTGAGAGCCATCATAACACAGCCAGGGCAGTTCACTTGCATGCGTGAATCTGTTGCGGGTTCTTATAACCCTCAAAATGTATACAACATGACTCCTACCGACATTCATTACCAGATAGTAGACTGGGCAATGGCAGGAGGCAGGCTGCTGGGCGTAGACAATTCCCTTTTTTTCTTCAATCCATACAGTGACACATGTCCTACATATTTTCCTACACGTGTTGGAGTTATCCATAATAGGATAGGGAACCATTGCTTCTATGCGCCTACCAGTTATTATGCAAATACTTAAATTTAATTAACAGGAGGTAACTTATGGCACCGTGCTGTAATAACACCGTCACACCTAAGATGATAAAATCCGGTAACGTCTCCGTAGGCGACAGGATACAATTGGAAGATTTTGCACCAGCGTCGCAAGTAGCTCCGGCAAATGCAGAAGTTTCGTCCGGCATCACTACAGACGACAAGAAAGAATACATACCAGTTCAGTCTTCTGGCATAGAAGACCAAAATATGCAAGTCCAAAACAGCAATACCGGAATAAGGCGACAGACAAATCCTCAATGGTCTCAATTTGGTTCCCTTCCATATTCTCAAATGACCAAGTATATGAGTAATGTCTCATTGGGCGGGTCTGTTTCAGAGCCATCAATTGTCACACCGCAAGCGCCTATGACGCCTAACGGATATGATGAAGAAATATCTTATGACGCAATCCAGTCACTTAACGGCTTCCTTCGTACCCAAATAGGCAGATACATGCGTATTGAGCAGCTTATCGGCTCCAATACCATACAGGACCGTTTTGGATTTCTTGTAGGCATCGGAAGCAATTTTATATTATTGCAAGAAATCACCACCGGTAATATCATGGTTCTTGATATTTTCTCCATCAGACTTACTTACATTTATTACTCGCAACCGGTTATACCTGAGATATAATAGCTTTTGCCGCGCGTGTTGCCTTGGTATATATCCAACCGGCAACACGCGTCTTTTGTTTGATTTTCCGGACGCTATGCCCATGAGGCAGCCACTTTATGTTTTTAATATAAAATTTAATCCTGCAAAGCAGCAAACGTAATTTGCACTCTACTTTGTCTCCTCATCTTTTGGCTCGCCGAAATCTTCGCCGCTTTTAACGGCTGCGTCTTTAGCCAGTTCAGCATAACGTTTAATCTTCAAAGTGCTGGTCTTTTCAAACTGGTCTTCCTTTATCTCAAGCCTTTTTACGGTTTTGTAATTGCTCAGTTTACGGTTGACCTTCTTAATCTGTTCCCATATGATCTTGTAAATCTCATCTTCGCCGAGACCGCTGCCATGAAGTTCTTCTATTTTCTCATAATTTGGAATTACTCTGGCAGTGATGATCAATTCTTTTTCACCGGCCACTTCTTTGCCATATACCATACTTTCAGCTATTTCATCAACTTTTGAAAGCAATGTTTCTATTTCTTCCGGATAAATATTTTTGCCGTTTTGAGTAACTATGACATTTTTGCTTCTTCCTGTTATATAAATAAATCCATGCTCGTCCATATAGCCTATGTC
>ENA-ORNG01000765-ORNG01000765.1-human-gut-metagenome-genome-assembly--contig:-NODE-765-length-26427-cov-5.297171_pt1 | contig 26427 bp, 40 predicted proteins | sample MGYA00242113_ERZ509018 | MGnify/ENA primary metagenome ERZ509018 (study PRJEB26280, sample SAMEA2338711) | human gut metagenome | biome: human gut; feature: human-associated habitat; material: faeces... | reverse complement strand
GGCCAGCTCCTCCGGGGTCTTACCGCTCTTTGCGGTCTTTCCGCCGATAGCGGCCTTCTCGCGCTCCTCCATGATATTGAAGCGGGTTACATACAGGGCAGTGAACTTCGTCCCCTTCTCGCCGGTGAGCTTGTTGGCGATGAACTCACAACCCTTCTTGGTAACGAGGAAGCAAGGGAGTTCCCGACCGGTGCTATCGGTATAAGTACTGGGGATAAAAAATTCGCTCGGCTCAATTTTGAGCTCAGCCGCACTCAGCCCAACTTTGGGCTCAGTGCCCTGTTTCATGTTTTCGATATACCCATTGATGTCTCGAAGAAGATGCTTGTGCTGTTTGCCTACCATCTCAGCCACTTCGCGGCTGTCCAAGGTTTCCTCCTCTGCGGGATTGTAATTCTTGATGCCGCCCATGATGTTCTCCTTCCCAATAGTCCTGTTTATTGCCCTTCTGCTTTGGTATTCTGACTCTGCGTAGAAATGATTTGTGCAAGCGCGCCCTTAAATCGCCCGGCGGCTCCGTCCGGCTCCCTGTGTCCATTGAGAACCATGCTCACATACTCAGGCGTCACCCCGAGGCGCTCCGCTAGTTGCTTTTTGGATACACGGGCTAGGTGCATTTCACCAATTAGATCCGCCGTCCATTGTGCAGGCATACAAAGTTCACCTCCATCTGTTCGTTTTGTGTTGATATTCTTAAACCGATGTGATATCATCCAAGCATAGAAGTTGTATTTCTTTAACACTCCCGTTTGGCAGAACGAGGGTGCGGCTTGTTTGCGTTTATGACTATCAACACTGTGGTCACAGTATAGCTTATAATCATAAACATGTCAAGCCAATTCGTTGATAATTATAAACATTGTCTTTTGTGACAATTTGGAGGCTTGATTTTTGTGTTTTATGACGTATACTGTGCTCTATGCGAAAAGAATGGCCTTACCCCGAGCGGTGCAGCATCTAAAATTGGGTTTAACCGTGCCAGCGTAACAGTATGGAAGAATACCGGAAAGGCCCCGAAGCAGGAACTTTTGCTAAAAATTGCCGACTTTTTCGGCGTTACTACCGATTACCTGTTGACCGGAGACGAAAATAAAAAAGCGCCCACCCAAGAGGGTGAGCGCGAAGTCAGCGACGATGATATTAAATTTGCTTTGTGGGGCACAAGGGAGATAGACGATGATGTCCTCGACCGCGTTAGACAGTTCGCAAAATTTGCCCAAGAAAACGAAAAAAATAAATAATGTAGTTGAACTGTATGAGTACGCCGAACAGCAGGGATATGATGTTTATTGGTACAATTTAGACTGCGACGGGCTTGAAAGTATATCTGTTATGCGAGTATCGGATCGCAAATGCTTTATTGCGATTGACCCCTTTACCCTCTTGTCCGATGCCGACGAGTTAGTAAAAGGGCTCCACGAAATCGGACATTGTGATACAGGGTCGTTCTATAACGAATATGCCGCCTGCGATATTCGGAAAAAGCATGAGAACCGTGCGGATAAACGCGCCATTGAATTGCGCTTATCCGCCGATGATTTGGATGAAGCTGTGGCTGATGGCCATACAGACCTATGGGATCTGGCAGATTATTTTGGTGTCACTGAGGAATTTATGAAGAAAGCCGTGTGCTGGTACACGCATGGGAATCTAGCAGCAGAATTGTATTTTTAGTAACCCAACTGCCTGGGACGGAGAATAAGGAGTGAATGATATGGGACTATTCGGAAGTAAGGAAATATGCTCACTGTGCGGAGGGAAAGTGACTATGCTTGGAAAACTTCAGGTGTCTGATGGTGTGATTTGCGGATCCTGCCGAGCGAAATGCAGCCCTCTTGCGACCTCTCTATCGCTTATGACCGTCAGCCAAATATCAGATCATATACAGAGACGAGAGCAAAATGAAGCAGAATACAAATCATTCGTTCCCACTGATAAGGTCGGCGATTATTTTATGATAGACCGCAGATCGCAGACTTGGTGCTCACCTCGCTCTGATAAAAAGAACCCGGATCTTTTCCCGTTCTCTGATATTATTGGCTTTGAGCTAGTGGAAGACGGAATTTCTATTACAAAAGGCGGTCTTGGGTCTGCGATTGTTGGCGGCGCCATTTTTGGCGCTACCGGGGCAATCGTCGGAAGTGGAATTGGTAAGAAGCAAAAAGACATGGTCAATAGAATGTCAGTTGTCATAAATATGCGGAATCCCGTCGTTTCTAATGTTGAAATCCCTCTGATTACCACCGAAACCAAACGCGGAGGGCTTACCCATAAATCATGCAAGCAGATCGGGGAACAGATAGCGGCCCTACTGTCTGTTATTGTAGACAGCCAACGCTCTACCGATGTTCAACAGGAAGCTCCTAGTTCTGCAGATGAGTTAATGAAATTTAAGCAACTGTTAGATACTGGGGCTATTACACAGGCTGAATACGATGCCAAAAAAAAGCAAATTCTCCGTCTGGACTGACATCCAAATATTGGGGAAGATATATACATAACTAAAAAATATTATAAAAATATGTTGAAAATACTTGATGGTGATTTTCCAAAATGATATCATACAGAAAAAGGAGGTGTCGAATTATGGCTGTAGATAAAAAAGCAAATTTTATTCGTATCGCAGAAGCGAGAACGAACAAAATCATTGAAAGCATTACACTGCTGGGCAATCTATCAAACACTTCTTACTATGAATATACGCCAGATCAAATAGAGGCTATGTTTTCGGCAATCCAAGAGGAATTGGATACCCAAAAAAAACGCTTCGCAGATAGTGGACCTAAAAAGAAAAAATTTAGACTCTAAGGAGGGGCTGAAGATGACTACCCAAAAGTGGAGATTTCCTGATAATAACTACACAAGCGAAAATGGTTTGGACACCAGCGATATGGAAATGTTTAAAAAGGATCCGGTTTCGTCTTTAGCAAGGGAAATTTGCCAAAACTCCATTGATGCTGCTTTCGGCGAAAAACCCGTTCGTGTTGAATTCAGCTTGTTCCAGGTGGCAAGAGGGGAAGTCCCTGGTGTTGATGATTTGGCAGCACAAATTGATGCCTGTTACAAGTATAAGAAAGACTCTCCAAAAGAGGAACCTACTCTCAGAGAACTGAAGAAAAGCATTAGCCGTGATACAATAACCTGCTTACGTGTTAGTGATTTTAATACATCAGGCATTTTTGGTGTAAAAGTCAATAAAAGTGGCGTTCCTTTTTATGACCTTACAAAAGGCTCTGGTGTAAGTAACAAAGGTGGTAGCAGTGGTGGTTCAAAAGGCATCGGCAAATTTGCATCATTTGTTGTCAGTACAACAAATACTGTCTTTTATTCTACAAAAGCCAATGATGGAACATCTGGCTTCATCGGTATCAGCAAATTGCGTTCTGCCCCGATCCCAGAGAGAGATGAGAACCTGTTAACGCTCGGTGTTGGCTACTATGCTGAAACCGAGAAGAATCTACCTATTTTGCGCGAACTGCATCTTGATAAAGGGTTTGTGAGAAGTGAAAATCAATATGGTACCGATGTCTACATTATTGGTTTTAATAACTTTAAGGGTTGGCAGTATGACATCATTGCCAAGGTACTCGAGAGTTTCATGGTGGCAGTGATGTGTGGCGGACTGGAAGTAATCGTAGATGGCATTGTTGTAAATCAGAATACTGTCAGCAGCATTATCTATGATGAAGTATTCCAAGGTGGTCGCGGCAAAATCGAATACCGTGAAATTCGTGCCCAGTATGAACTGTTGCAGAATGATGAATCTGTCATTGTAAAAGAAATTCCCATTGATGAGAATAACACTGTAACGGTGTATTTAAAGCAATACGGCCAGCAGGATGAAAGTAATGCAACAAAGCATTGTGTCATGGTAAGATACCCCTATATGAAGATTACCTACATAAACCCTGGTGCGTTTCTGCCGTTTTCCGCACTTTGCGTGATTCATGATAATGAACTTAATAAAAAACTTCGTGCAATCGAAAATCCTCAGCATACCGATTGGGAGATTAAGCGTTTGAACGATTTCCCCGATGAAAAGCGCGCAACTCGCAAAATAAAAAAAGCTTTAGAAACTGCTGTGAACGATTTTATCAAAGAGGTTCTTCGTGCGAGCTCCGGTGAAACCACCGATATCGAGGGTGCAGGAGAGTATCTTCCCTCGCAGGATGAGGTTGGCAACGTGTCCGGCAGTACCATCTCAACTGAGCAAGTATTGATTAAACCCATGAAGATAGTTAAGCCTCAGACACCCAAATGTACGGGGACAACGTAATTGAGAAACACGGGATAAACCGGGACAGGACGGGAGACGGCGAGAAAACCCGCTGTTTATGCGGGAAACGGGGCATTTTCGACCGGGACGGGCCCGCGATGGGGCCGCAAATTATCAGACAACTTGAGCGAAGGGCGTCGAGGCGATCGGCGTCCTTTTTTCATGCCCTGGCGAGCCCTGGGAGGCCCAGGAACGGCGGCGGCGCGTCGGGCGCATATCAACCCGCCGAGGGGCGAAAAACCTTGATACAAGGCCATTTTCGGGCGCAAGAAGGGCCGCTCGGCCCGTCCCGGAAGTCACAGCAGCAGACAAAGAGGACGGGCTTCGCGGCCCATGGTCACAGTATAGCAGAGACGGCCCCGGAAGGCAAGCGGGCGAGCCGTGCAAACGGGGCGTTAAACCGTGCAAAAATTAACGGCAGAGGTCAAAAACAGGGGTTCGGCGGCGTGGATCGGCGGCGCGGAGGCGTTACGAGCTGTTATTCCAGGCGTTACGACGACGGCGGCGACCGGGCCATAACCGGGGGAAATGCGGAAAAGCAATTCTACATTTTCCACATTCTCGTGTAGAATTGTAGAATTGCCCGTAATACCGGGGTTTTCAAGGGTTCGGAGCCCCCTCCGCCCCCTATTCTCAATTCTACATGATTTTGATTTAGTTTTTAATCATGGCAGGACAAAAAAATTAGGCGGTTCCGTCGCGGGCCTCACGGCTCCCAGCGGGGCCGCTTTTTTCGTCCTCGCTCCCGTCGAAATATGTCGAGTAAATAGATTCTTTTTTCTCCTCGACGTGGCGCTTGTACTTGAAGTAGACGAGGTCGAAGATCTCCTCCCGATGGGACGGCGGGAGGAGCCGGTACATGGCGACGAGATCCACCTCGTCCTCGGACAGCGGGAGGCCGTCACAGGTGAGCCCCTGGGACGCCTTGATCTCGTCCAGGTCACGGAGCTCCGTCGGCGGCTCGCTCTTTTTTTCGGGTGACAGCTCGAGCAGATAGTCGGCGGACACATCGAAAATGCGAGCAAGAGACGCGAGCGCGTTATACCCGGGCTTGCTTTTGCCGGACTCCCAATCGCCGACATTTCCGGGAGAAACACCAGCCGCCTTTGCGAGCTGCCCTTGAGTCATCCCGTTTTTTGCCCTCAATTCCTTCAACAACGTATTAAACATAGTTTCCTCCTCGAATTTGCGAAACATACACGCAAAACTATTGACTTCCTCGAAAATGCGAGTTATAATAAAGCAGGATTAAAAATTTAAGCAAATCAAGCATAGCACACCACCCACCAAAAGGAAAGACCAAAGGAGGCGGCGGTAGAGTAAAAGCGAGCGGCGAGGGCCTTTCACCCCCTTTACACGCTCAATTTATTCAAGGCGTCCACGTCATCGGGACAGCGGATAGAGATATGGGAACGGAGCCCGGAGGGGCTGTTCTCGGCGGTGAGGCAGAGCTCGAGGCCCGGCTCCCCGGAAGGAGAGGCGAACTCGGCCCGGCAGCGCTCCCCCTCGCAAGAGGCGGAGACAAGCTCCCACCGGATATAGGTATCGGTTCTAAGAATTGCGGCAACAAGGCCCTTGAGGGAGGGGCAACTCCCCAGGGCGTCGGTGAGAATAGTCTTTTCCATAATAGGCGACCCTCGCCACCCGCTTTTGCTCTACCGCAACCCCCCCGGGCCGGAGGTTCTGCAAAACCTCCGCCTCGGGACGTGAACACCGCGAAGCGGCGTCAATCAAAGCCTCGGGGTCGCTGGAACGATCCCCGAAGCGGCTCGTTTTCTTGCGAATGGAAATCTCCCTCATACAAGTCGGCCCTCGCCGTTCGCTTTTACTCTACCATATACCGCACCGAAACGCAAAGGAGGCGATCTCTTTGAGACGCGGCAAGAAGCCAACCAGGAAGCAGAAGATCCGGCTCGGACAAGCGGGCCTCTCGCCGGAGAACTGGCTCGTCGTGAAGCAGAAGCAGAACGGGGAGCTCGTCATCCTCCACAAGCACACGGACACGATCCGGGTCGTCCCTCCCCTGGGACAGTGACCCCCACACACAGAAAGGAAGGAACAGCAGCATGAGAAAGATGAAGAAGATCAACGGCTACCTCGTCGTCAAGTTCAACGCCCGGGAGCTCCGGGAGTACGAGGGGACGGCCCTCGGCGAGTATGGCGTCATCGACGCCGAGCTCTACACCGGCAACCTGGACGTCGACCGGGGCGCGATGGAGTACGACAACGCGGGCAGCATGGAGGAGGCCGTGGAGCTGGCCCGGGGCCTCGAGTCGGAGCTCGACGCCGAGGAACCCGAGGTCAAGGTCACGATCGTCAAGGAGACCGACGAGACCACCGAGGAGGAGGAAGTCGACGCCCAGCAGATGATCGCCGGATGGGAGACCGTCCTCCGGGGGCAGGTCGAGAGCCCCCACTATAAGGACGTGGACGAGCGCACGGCAGCGCATGAGCTCTACGGCTACAAGGTCGCCCTCCGCGACCTGGGCCTTCTGGATCGGGAAGACTGCTACGTCCTCCCGGACACCTTCGGGGAGGAACGTCCTCGCCGGGAAAAGCGGGCGACCTTCGAGAACCTTCACCCGGAACTCAAGCGGCACCGGGAGACGGCGCAGGTCTACGCCCTGGGGCTGGCGCTGGCGGAGGACTGCCCGGACAATGATTGTCGGCTCTATCTCAACATCTTCAACACGGCCCGGGAGCTGGATACAGCCCTGGATGACCTGGACGTCGACGGCGCTCCGGCGCTCTACTTACGACAGGCGCTCCGGGTAAACGTCGGGGAGCTTGTGGAGCTATACCGGACGAACTACGCCGTCGAGCTGTACCGGAAGGAGGCCGCAAAAAAAGAAAGACCGCCCGCAGAGCGGACGGTCTCCGAGCAGAGTGTCGGCTCCACACTGGCCGACCAGTATCAAGCGCATTTCAGCCGGGAACGTGTGGTCGCGGAGCGGCTTAGGTCTCTGCTTCCGCAAGACTCTTTTTCGCGGAAACAAGAGCTTGACAACGATCGTTGACAGCTTTTCCAAGCTCGACTTGATTGACAATCCCTTTTGCAACAAGGAGGTCGATCAACGCAGCGAGAACCGGGTCGTTTACGAGACGGGCGCGGAACTCCTCGTTTGCGAAGTCGTTGTCGGTCTTAATCCATTCGTACATCACGTTCACCCCCTTCCTGGGCTGGGAGCCATATCTCGATTATACCAGCACCAGGAAGGGACACACAAGGAGGAAACAGCAGCATGAAAGCAGAACTTAAACGAGCCGCCGACCTCGTCGCCTTCCAGCGGCGCGAGGCCCTGTCTCGGAAGCGGCTCTCGGGAGACCCCCGAAACCCATTCCGCCCCCGGTATGGCGCGGAGCTGACCTTCGCCGCCGCGTCACAGGAGGCCGAGACCCTGGGCTATATTCTCAAATTGCTTGAGAAGGAAGCGGCCCGGGAGTGTGCGAGGCGGGTCTTCCCCACGCTGGACGCGATCCTCGACTTCGTCGTCGGCCTGGGCCTCATGGCCCTCGGGGGCCGGGGGCTCGCCGCCGCGTGTGTCGTGGCAGGAGCGCCGGACAGCTTCACCCGTGCGGCGGCGCTGCTGGGCCTGGGGTTTATGGCAGCGGTCAACCTGCACCGGCAGAAGCGGAAGTAAATCTAAGAACGACTACACAGGAAGGAGGACAGCGGTGAAAAGCAACGGTAAACTTTGCCCCCTGGGGAAGCTCGTCGTCAAGGCGCTCACCGACCAGGACAAGACGAAGACGCAGCTCGCCGCCGAGATCGGCACGTCGCCGCAGTATCTAAGCTACATTCTCTACGGCGTCCGGTCGGGCGAGAAGTACCTCCCGGCGATCATCGCGGCCCTCAACCTCGACCCCCGGAAGGTCGAGAAGGTAACGGCAGCGTAACACCAGGAAGGGAGGGACAGGAGTGCCGGACGTATTCATCACCATGAAGGAGGCGGCGGAGTTCGAGGGCGTCAAGTACGGAACTTTCGCCCAGCGCATAGCCCGCAACCCCAAGCAGTACAAGACCAGAACGCAGCCCCAGGAGAACGGCGGCAAGGAGCAGGTGCTCGTCTCCGTCGACTCCCTCACAGCCAAGGGCCGGAAGGCGTGGCGGGCGGCACAGAAGATAGACGGGAGGGATGTCGTCATAGAGAAGCGAACAGAGTCCGCGCCCTGGTATGTGGGCGTCGACCTCAACCACTACACCGAGCAGCACAAGAAGGCGTTCTACGAGGCCGTCGAGCTGGCGGCGAGGGTGCAAGACTTCATCGACTACGACGGCCCCGACCGCACGGCCTACGCCGAGCGGTACGCGCTGGGCCTGGGAGTGAGTCTCCCGACCCTCTACCGCTACGTCGACAACATCCTCAAGGCGAACGCCTGGGCCCTCAAGATGGAGAAGGAGGACGGCCAGAGCCGGGACTATTTCCGGGCGCTGTCCTTGTGTCGGAAGCCGAAGGCGACCGCCACCTTCCCGAGTCTCACGGATGAGCAAAAGGCGCTCATTCAAAATATATGGTTCGACCGGCGCTTCGCGGCCAACCTGGGAACGATCGAAATGCTCTACGAGAAGTTCGAGGAGGTCGCCGAGGGCCGGGGCTGGGAGAACTACCCCAGCATCAAGACGGTCGCCCGGTACATCAAGCACCTCATGGACAGCCGGGGCGGAGAGTCGGCCCGCTACCTCGCGGCCAACGGCTCCCGGGAGTGGAAGAACAAGATGATGAAGGGCAAGCGCGACGCGACGAGCCTCAAGGTCATGGAGTACGTCGTCGGCGACGAGCACACCTTCGACTTTTGGGTTCAGTGGGTCGCCCCGAACGGGAAGATCAAGGCCGTCCGCCCGAAGCTCGTCGCATGGATGGACATGCGGAGCCGGGCGATCGTGGGCGACGTGGCTTGTGTGGACGCCAACAACCAGACCCTCAAGGAGAGCCTCGTCAAGATGCTCTACTCCCACCCGGGCGGCGTCCCCCACATCCTCCATGTCGACAACGGCAAGGACTACACGGCGAAGACCATGACCGGCCAGAGCCGCAAGAAGCGGAACATCGACTTCGAGTTCGACGCCGAGACCGTGGGCTTCTACCAGAGCATCGGCATCGAGGAGGTCGGGCGGTCGCTCCCCTATCAGCCGTGGGACAAGCCGATCGAGCGCTTCTTCTCGACCGTGTGCTCCAAGTTCTCGAAATGGTTCGAGAGCTACACGGGCACCCTCACCGGCTCCAAGACCTACGCCAAGCGGCAGAAGGACGTCGACGGTATGCTTGAGCGCGGCGAGCTGCTGACGATGGAGGAGTTCTTCGAGGCGTGGACGAAGTGGAAGAACGAGAAGTACCACACCCGGGAGCACCGGGGCCTCAAGGACGCGGGCGAGAAGTGGATCACGCCGATCTCCCTCTTTGAGAACGGCGAGCGCTATGAGAAGGCAGCTCCGCCCCGCGAGTATGCGGCGATGCTGCTCATGAAGGCCGACACCGCCCGCGTGACGAACCAGGGGATCAACAAGTTCGGCACCCTCTACACGGACTACGAGCTTTGTCACTACGTCGGCAAGCATGTCGGCATCAAGTGGGACATCGACGACGTCACGAAGCTCTACGTCTTCGACCAGGAGGGCCGGAAGATATGCGAAGCCGTCTCCGCCGAGCTGCTGGCCTTCGGGCCTCACTGTTCGCAAGCGGCGCTCGAGCGCCACCTCCGCGACCAGAAGCGGCAGGAGAAGGAAATGCGGGAGATCCTGGACAGCATGACGCGGCCCTACGAGCTCCGCGTCCAGGGGGGCGGACGGCCCTCCGAGGCGGTCGGCATGATCGACTTGACCATCAAGGCGGATCGGCCCTCGAAGGTCGTCACCCTCCCGAACGACAAGGAGTTCCGGGCGGAGATGGCCGCGAACCGAAAGACCGGGAAGAAGGCATCCGGGGACGAGTTCCTCGGGAAGAAGGCAGACGACGCCCTCGCTCGCTTGAGGGCTATGAACGAATAGGAGGAACAACATGGAAATCACAGCAGCAGCGGCCCAGGCCACAACCTACACCACCGGCAAGACCCTTGCCGAGCAGATCAACGACTACCTCGCAGTCTCGAAGACCAGCATCGCCACCCTGGCGAGCGAGATCCCGGGCTATTCCCGCCCGACGATCTCCCGCTACCTCTCCGGCAAGTACGAGGGGGACATCTCCACCATCGAGAAGCTCCTCGCGGACTGGCTGGCCCAGCGCACCGGCGAGGCCGTGGCGCTCCCGGAGCCGGGGCGCAAGACCGGACGGAAGCCCGTCTTCTATGAGAGCCGGGACGCCCTCAAGGTGCTCGGCGTGTGTCAAAGCTGTCAAGAGTACATCGGCCTCGGCATCGTGGTCGCCCGCAGCGGCTACGGCAAGACCTACTCCCTCCGGCAGTACGCGAAGCTCCCCCGGGTCGCCTACATTGAGTGCGACGACACCATGAGCAGCCGCGATCTTGTGGAGGCGATCGAGAAGTCCCTCGGCATCCCCAGCGGCTACGGCACTATCTGGCGCAGGGTCAACGGCATCCGGGACTTCTTCAACACGAACAAGGGCTACCTCCTCATCATCGACGAGGCGGACAAGCTCGTCTCGAAGTACACCCAAAAGAAGATGGAGATCCTCCGGGCGATCTTCGACCAATCCGACGTGGGGCTCGTCATCGCCGGAGAGCCGAAGCTCGAAGCGCAGATCAAGACCTACCTCGCCCGCATGGCGAACCGGGTCGACTTCTATGTCTCCCTCAAGGGGCTTGACCCCTCGGAGGTGGAGGGCTACCTCGAGGGCTTCGAGGTAGATCCCGACGCGATGGTCGAGCTCAAGGCCCGGGCCTGCAACATGCAGACCGGATGCTTCCGACTCCTCGACCGAACCCTCTCCAACGTCACCCGCATCCTTGAGGAGCGCGGCGAGAGAGTCGTCACCGTGAAGATCATCGAGCAAGCCTCGAGCCTCATGATGCTCTAACACGGAAGGGGGCCGGGACAATGAAAATGAGAAAGCAGCGTCTCATGGGTCTCGCTATGCTGGCGATCACCGCCCTCATCCTGGTCATGGCCCGAGGCGGGAAGACGCCGGAGGACAGCGACGCGACCGCCGCTCTCCTCACCGGGCCGCTCGGCCTCTATATGCTCCTCTCTAAGACCTACATCCTATACGAAGACAAGGAGCCGAAGGAGGCCACCGAAGCAAGCCGCAGCGGGGAGGCAACTCCCCGGGCATATATCAACAAGCACAGAAAGGAAGGAGCCTACACATGGCAAGGAAAAGAGTGGTCGAACCCTCCGGGGTCAAGACCTGGGAGGACGCGAACGACGCCCTCCGTCAGATTGCAGAAGCGCAGCTCGCCGTCCAGGACATTGAGGGCGAGATGAACAAGCAGATCCTCGGGGCCAAGAAGGCCGCAGAGGAGCAGAGCAAGCCCCACAAGGACAGGATCGCCAAGCTCGAGCGCGAGCTCAAGGACTTCGTCACCGAGCACCGGGCGGACATGGGGAAGGCGAAGTCGAAGATCCTCACCTTCGGCGAGGTCGGCTTCCGACTCTCGACCTCCGTGTCCCTCCCCAGGGCGAAGGAGAAGATCGAGGAGATCATCCGCCGCCTCAAGAACCGGCAGATGATGGACTGCATCGTCGTCAAGGAGGACGTCTCGAAGGAGGCCCTCAAGAAGTACGGCGAGGACACCGTCAACGCGGTCGGCGCTACCTGGAAGCAGCAAGACGTCTTCGGCTACGAGCTGGACTTCGCGAAGCTGGAACAGGTCAAGAGCGGCATGTAAGGGGGCGGGCTTCATGCGGGTCGACATCACCACCACGAGAAAGAAGTACCGGGTCATCTACGCCGACCCTCCATGGAAGTTCAGCAGCAAGGAAGCAACTGGAAAAACGCGGGGGGGTAATTTCTACCACCTATAAACCCCTCGAAGCGGTCTATCCGACCATGACCACCGAGGCCCTCAAGGAGCTCGACGTCGGGCGCATCGCCCACCGAGACGCGGCGCTCTTTATGTGGGCCACCGACGCCCACATCCCGGACGCCCTCGAGCTCTATCGGGCGTGGGGGTTCCGGTATGTGACCGTCGCCTTTGTGTGGTCGAAGAAGACCGTCAACGGGAAGACCGTCTCGAACCTCGCGCCCTGGACGCTCAAAAACTGTGAGCTTTGCCTCATGGGGACGCGGGGGCGGATGGTTCAGTACAAGCAGAAGAACAACATCCCGCAGCTCGTGGAGGCCGTGAGAACGCGGCACAGCGAGAAGCCGGAGGAAGTCCGCCGCCGCATCGAGGAGCTGTTCGGGGACGTCCCCCGGATCGAACTCTTTGCCCGGAAAAGGTTCCGCGGCTGGGACTGTTGGGGAAACGAGGTGTAAATCATGGCAGCAACACGCAGCGGAAGGAAGCTCCCCTCCATCCGCACACTATGGGCGATCGCGAAGTCGCCCGAGCTCCGGCTCTCGGACGAAGACCTTCACGGGGTCGTGTACCGGGAGACCGGCAAGGAGAGCATGAAGAAGCTGACGCAGGGCGAGATCACCGACGTCGCCCGCGTCCTGCAAAACATGAAGGACAGCGCCGCCCGGAGTACCGGCGACAAACGGACGGACGAGGGCGGCAACCCCACCACCGAACGGCAGCGCCGGAAGATCTACGCACTCACCGAGGCCCTGGGGTGGAACAACGACAAGCGCCGGATCGAGGGCTTTGTGAAGCGGATGACCGGCATCGACCGGCTCGAGTGGCTGAACACGGCTCAGTGTGAGAAGGTCATCGAGGGCCTCAAGGCGATCCTTGCCAGAGAGCAGCGGAAGGGGGCCGGGCGGGATGGATAACGAGAACCAGCGGGAGCTCGATGTCCTGGCCGCGCTGGAAGGCATCCACCGGATGCAAGAGAGCATCCGGGACACGGAGCTGGACATGGTGGTGGAGACCGGGATCATCTTCCTCCGCTTGCACTATCAGCGGCTCCCGCCCGGAGTGGCCCGCCGTCTGACGGAGATCTCGCCCCGGGACGTGGCGGAGGTGTCGGAGGTCATCCGGGAGAATGGCGCGACGCCGGAGCAGCGGCGAAGCCTGGGCGACCGACTGGCGAGCGACGCAGCCGTCGCCCAGGTCATCCGGGCGGCGAATGTCTACCGGGAGCGGCTGGGATACGGCCCGCTCGAGTCGGAGGTGGAGGCGTGAGCGGGCGGAAGGTTGGGGCGATGGGGCTTGTCGAGAGGCTCGCCGCCGCCCTGGCCGTGAACGAGATCGTCCGCTCCCGGCGCTTCCTGGGAGAGCACACCAGCAAGGAAGACCGCGAGGAGCTGCTCAAGCTCACGGCCTCCGAGCTCACCTCGACGGCCCAGGTGCTCGCCTCCGCCGTGCATCTCCGGCAGCAGGTGGAGACGGCGGAGTTCACGCGGGCGCTCATAGAGCAGCAGAAGGCCGCACAGCAGCCCCCAGGCGGGCCGCTTGCGTGTTAAGGGGGAACGGTATGCCGACGAAGAAGAAACGCCTCACGCAGCGCGAGAAGGCCGAGAGGGCGAAGATGAAGAAGGAACTCCAAGCGGAAGGAGTCCTCCCGCCGGACAAGCCGCGCCTCAACCGGAAGAAGTTCGCCCGGGAAACCTGGGCGGAGTGGAAGGAGTTCTTCGAGAGAGACCCCATTCTCGCGGAGGTTCGCCTTCTTCGGGCCGTCGAGTTCATGGCGGGCCCGGAAGTGCCGAAGATCACGCCGGAGCAGATCGGCGTCTTCAAGACCCTCAAGATCGCGATCGAGCTCGACAAGTTCCTTCGGCGTCTGGAAGCGGAGGGTCGAAAACAATACACAATCGGGGAACTGTTCGACGAGGTCTTCTTCCCCGTTTGGAAACTATAAGGAGGTAGACAACACACTATGAACGACAACATCAACACCAGCCCGGCGCAGGAGCCGGAGATCAACGAAGCGGACGGGGAGCCCATCTTCCACGCCGACGAGGAGGAGGGCGAGGATCATGAGTAAGAAGATTTGTCTCGACGCCGGGCATGTCGGCAGCAAATACAACCAGAGCCCCGTCGTGAAGACCTACTACGAAAGCGCGATGGTTTGGGCGCTGCATCTCAAGCTCAAGGCCCAGCTCGAGGCCCGGGGCTTCCAGGTCGTCACCACGCGGGCGAGCATCGACACCGACCTCGGCGTCTACGAGCGCGGAACGGCCTCGAAGGGGTGCGACGTCTTCATCTCTCTCCACTCCAACGCTTGCGGCACGGAGAGCGTCGACTACCCCGTCGTCTACCGGGCCTACGACAACAAGAACAGCGTCGACACCCTGGCCCTCAAGCTGGCGAAGAAGGTCGGCGAGCTTATGGGAACCACCCAGGCCGGGCGGACGGCCACCCGGAAGAACAGCTCCGGCGGCGAATACTACGGCGTCCTCCGTGGTGCTCGGGCGGTCGGGACGCCCTACTACATGCTCATCGAGCACAGCTTCCACACGAACACGAAGGCGACGAAGTGGCTCTCCAAGGACGCCAACCTGGACAAGCTGGCCGTCGCCGAGGCTGACATCCTGGCGGAGTTCTTCGGGATGGAGAGCTCCACCGAAACCGAGAAGACGGCGATCATGGGCAAGGCCCAGGCCACGGCCCAGCAGATGGCACTATTTTGTCGGAGCAAGAACTCCACCCCGCAGCTCACGAGCTGCTCTCTTGAACAGCTCGCGGAGATGTTCATCGAGGAGGGAGAGGCCGAGGGCGTCCGGGGCGACGTGGCCTTCGCGCAGAGCCTCCACGAAACCGGCTATTTTAAGTTCGGCGGGATTGTCCTCCCGACTCAAAACAACTACGCCGGGATCGGAGCCCTCAACGGAAACGCCACCGGACAGGCGGCGAGCTTCCCCGACCCGCGCACCGGCGTCCGGGCACAGATCCAGCACCTCAAGGCGTATGCCTCCACCGAGGCCCTGGTGAACGAGTGCGTCGATCCTCGCTTCTCCCTGGTCGCCCGTGGCGTCGCGCCCTATGTGGAATGGCTGGGCGCGGCGGACAATCCCCAGGGGCGCGGGTGGGCTGTTCCTGGCGCGGGATACGGCGCGAACATCGTGAAGCTGCTCGGCCAGATCATGGCCCAGGAAACCCCGCAAGCACCCGCAGAGCCCGAGAACGACGGCTACCCGGAGGGAACGCCCGATTGGCAGAAGGAGGGCTTCGAGATCCTGGTGCAACGCGGGATCATCAACTCCCCCGACGTGTGGAAGGCTCGCTTCGATCAGCCGATCATGGTCGGCGAGATCCTGGCGATCATCGGCAGAATGTAACCGGAAAGGAGGGCGCAGGACATGGATGAGCTCGTAAAGGACTTGACCCTGGACATGATTTCCGAAGGTCTCTATCGGATGATCGCCGAGGCAATCGGGACGGATAACTTCTACAAGCTGGCCGAGATCGTCGGAGGCACTACGATCTATATCCCGAAGCCCGAGAGCCTCACCCGCCCCGTCCGCGACGCCCGCATCAAGAAAGAGTTCACCGGCTACAACCACCAGGAACTCGCCCGGAAGTACGGCGTCACCGAGAGATGGGTTCGGCGCATTTGCGGCCCCGGGCAAGCGGAAGGGCAGATCGGGATCTTCGACTACCTGGAAGACCCCGGGGACGAATACGAGGACGAGGGGCCTTGTAATTCTTAGAAGCGCTTCGTATATCAAATTCCATAAAACGACCCTAAAATAAGACTACAAGCTGTGCTTGTAGTCTTATTTTTTATGCTTAGAGAAGGAGGCAAAAACACACATGAACATGGAACTCATCACCAGCGCAGCGAGCGACGCTCTCGTCAACGTCGTCCTCGCGATCATCGCCCTCGCCGGGGCCTACGGGGTCTACTATATCCGGCTGGGCGCGGCCAAGCTCAAGGAGCAGACAGCGCAGATCAAGGACGAGGCGGGCCGGAAGGTGCTCGAGGACGCCCTTGACGACGTGGTCAACCTTGCGACGGTCTCCGTCGGCGCGATGGAGCAGACCACCGCGAAGGCGCTCCGCGACGCGGTCAAGAACGGCACGGCAAGCCGTGAGGAGCTGCTCGCCCTGGGCAAGCAGGTCTTTGACGAGGTGAAGGCGGCGATCGCACCCGAGGCGCAGCAGGTCATCACCGACAACCTGGGCAGCTTCGACAAGTACCTCACCGCCGTCATCGAGGACGCTGTCCTTAACATCAAGAACAAAGACCCCTATCTCACCCTGTCCGGGGGACTGCTTGACGACGTCATCGCTGACAGCGCGGAGATCGAGGTCTCCCGACGGTAAGGAGGGGAACACATGGACGGAGCAACGATTGCGATGTTCGTCTTTCAGACGGTCATCACGGCGATCATCGGCGTCGCCTCCTGGGGAGTCAAGAACGCGATCGGCGAGATGAAGTCGGCGATCACGAAGCTCGAGGCGGCGGACAAGAAGAACGCCGAGGACATCGCCGCCGTTCGAGGGGAGCTCGGCGACCTCAAAGCCGACCTCCCCCTCATCTACACGACCCGGGAGGACTTCATCCGGGTCTCGAACAACATCGACCAGAAGCTCGACAAGCTCCTATACAGGAGCCCAGCAAAGGAGGGATAAAAGACCATGGCTTTTTTTGACGACATGACGGAGCAGGAGATCCGGCAGAACAAGGCGATCCGGGGCTACATCGTCCGGGCCCTGGCGAAAGGCAACCAGAACTCGCTGCTCGTGCGGCAGGTGACGAACGCGCTTCTCGCCGACAACCTCATCACCGTCCCGGACATCTCGAAGCAGCTCTCCTATTTGGAGGACGGCGGCTACATCGAGTTCACGGACAAGAGGGCGACGGCCTACAACGCATACCGCCGGGACGCCGTCATCCAGCTCACGAAGGCGGGCGTCGACCTCGTGGAAGGCACGAGGGAAGACCCCGGCGTAGATGTCTAAGGGCGAACGCCGGAGGACGCGGATCAGCTCGACGATCGACAAGCTCCCGGACGACATCAAGACGGAGCTCGACGTCCGGCTCGCGGACACGGCCAACACCTACGAAGACCTCTCCGCGTGGCTCAAGGCGGAGGGCTACGAGATCAGCAAGTCGGCGATCGGGCGCTATGCGATCCGCAGCACACAGGCGGCGCAGCGCGTCGCCGAGACCTTGCAGCGGACGCAAGCGATCGCCCAGGCCGTCGAGGCCCACCCCGACCTCGACTACACGAAGGCCGCTTCGATGGTTCTCATGGACGGCCTCATGCAGCGAGTCAGTACGGCGGAAGACGACTTCGCCGAGATGCCTCTCGACAAGGCAGGGCGTCTCATCGCAAGCCTCGCCCGGAACGCAACCTATGAGAAGCGCGTCCGGCAGGACATGAAGAAGAAGGCCGAGCTTGCCTTCGACCAGCTCGAGGCCGAGCTCATGGCAGCAATCAAGCAGCACCCGGAACTCGCCGGGGAGCTGCACGACGTCCTCTCGAGGGCAAGGGAGAAGGTGCTCGACGATGGCGAAGATTGACCTCAAGGACTACCTCGAGAGACTCGAGGAGCCGGAAGACCGGGAGGCCGTCGCGAGCCGCGAGTATCAAAAGGAACTGTTTGAGCAGTACGTCCAGAAGGGGGACAACTTCCCCGAGCTCCGGGCGCAGCTCCTCAAGGAGTACCAGGGCGGGGCCGATCTCACGGGCCCCCAGGGTCTACGCCGGAAGCTCGGAGCGTTCGACCTGGGCTATTTTGGCCGGGCCTACCTCCCGCACTACTTCGTCAGACCCTCGCCTCCCTTCCACGAGGAGCTCGACCGGATCTTCCGGGAGGGCGTTATGAAGGGCATGAACCCCAGCACAGACGCGAAGCAAATCAGCCGGGCCAACGGATGCCGGAGGGCAGTCGAGGCCCCGCGTGGACATGCCAAGTCGACGAACTTCACCTTCAAGGACTCCATACACTCGGCGGTGTACGCCTACAAGCACTACGAGATCATCCTCTCGGACAGCTCGGAACAGGCGGAGGGCTTCCTCTCCGACATCAAGACCGAGCTCGAGGAGAACGCAGCGCTCCGTGAAGACTTCGGAGAGCTTGAGGGGCGCGTCTGGAAGGCGTCGGTCATCCTCCTATCGAACGGGGTGAAGATCGAGGCCCTGGGCGCTGGGAAGAAGATCCGAGGCAGACGGCACAAACAATGGAGACCCGACCTCATTCTTTGCGACGACCTTGAGAACGACGAGAACGTCAACACCCCGGAGCAGCGGAAGAAGCTCCGGGACTGGTTCTACAAGGCGGTCTCGAAGGCGGGCGACGCCTACACGGACATCGTCTACATCGGGACGCTGCTCCACTATGACGCCCTCCTCGCCAACGTCGCCAAGAACCCCGAGTATGAGGCCGTCCGCTACAAGGGCGTCATCTCGTTCGCGACGAACACGACCTTGTGGGACGCCTGGGAGCGGATCTTCACCGACCTCGAAAACCCGAAGCACAAGGAGGACGCCGAGGACTTCTTCAAGGCCAACGAGGCCGAAATGCTGGAAGGCACCGCCGTCCTCTGGGAAGAAAAGCTCCCCTACTATGCCCTCATGGTTATGAGGGTATCCGAGGGCGAGGCGAGCTTCTCGTCGGAGATCCAGAACGAACCCATAGACCCGGAGAATTGCGCGTTCGCCGAGGAGTGGTTCGACTTCTACGACGACGGGCAGCTCCCCCCGGACTTCTCCGACCCGAAGTTCCTCTTTGTGGCGGCGAATGACCCCTCCCTCGGAAAGAACCGAAAGAGCGACACCTCGGCGATCATCGGCATAGCAAAGGACACCTCGACGGGCTACATGTACGTCGTCATCGCTGACATCGCCAAGCGGAAGCCGGACAAGATTATTGAGGACGCGATCGAGGCGTCTCGTCGGCTCAAGCGTGAATACAAGAAGCCCCTCTACAAGTTCGGCGTCGAGACGGTTCAGTTCCAATATTATTTTGCCGAGATCATGCGGCAGAAGTCCGCCGAGATCGGCGAGTACCTTCCTATCGAGGAGATCAACAGCGTCCAGAACAAGGACGCCCGCATCCAGTCCTTGCAGCCCTTCGTCAAGAACGGCTACCTCAAGTTCTCGAAGCGGCACAAGGCGCTCCTTGACCAGATGCTCAAGTACCCTATGGGAAAGAATGACGACGCCCCCGACGCCCTGCAAATGGCCGTCGCCCTGGCCCTCTCGGTCAAGGTCGGGCGTCGACCGGATTACAAATCAGTTTTAGGCCGTGCGATCAAGTTCCGACGCGGGGCCTACTAAAAGGAGGTGGGACGGTTTGGCCGACCAAAGCAAAAATAAGTGGTTCCCGTGGCGGCGGCTCTTGAGGTCTACACAGACACCGAGACCGGAGACGCGAGAGGTCGCGGTCTCCCAGGTGACGGACAAGTACAGCGAGTACCCCTCGGACGGGCTCACCCCCGTCCGTCTGGCGGAGATCTTCAAGGAGGCCGACGCGGGAGATGTGCTCCGGCAAGCCGAGCTTTTTGAGGAGATGGAGGAGAAAGACCCGCACCTCTTTTCCCAGCTCCAAACGAGAAAGAACGCAGTCACGGGCCTCGACTACGAGGTCATCCCGTTCGACTCGGACGACCCGAGAGACAAGGAGATCGCCGAGTTCGTAGAAGCGCAGATCGGCGGGATCGAGGGGTTTGAGGATGTCATGCTCGACCTCCTGGACGCAATCGGCAAGGGCTTCGCGGTCTCTGAAATTATGTGGAGCTATGACGAAGGGCACGTCGTTGTCGGGGACATTCGCTCGCGGCATCAAAAGCGGTTCTTCTGGGACACCGTCGACGACTCCTTCAAGGTTCGGACGCAGGACGCGCCGGAGGGAATCCTTCTTCCTAAGAACAAGTTCATAGTACACAAGTACAAAGCCCGCAGCGGCCACCCTTCGCGAGCTGGCGTTCTTCGTGTGGTCTCCTGGATGTACCTATTCAAGAACTACACCCTCAAGGACTGGGTCGCGTTCTGTGAAGTGTTCGGGATGCCGCTCCGGCTGGGCAAGTATCAGCCGGGCGCAAGCGAGGAGGACAAGCGGGCGCTCATGCAAGCGCTCGTCGCTATCGGAGCCGACGCGGCGGGCATATTCCCGGACGGCACGACGATCGAGTTCGTCAACACCGAAAAGACCAGTTCGACCGACCTCTATGAACGGCTCGCCCGTTATTGTGACGAGCAGGTCTCGAAGGCGATCCTCGGTCAGACTTTGACCTCGGACTCCGGGGGCGGCAGCTACGCACAAAGCAAGACGCACAACGACGTCCGACACGACCTCACCGTCGCAGACTGCAAGGCACTCGCGGCCACGCTCCGGCGCGACCTCATCCGCCCCCTGGTGCTCTATAACTTCGGGGAGGACAAGCGCATCCCCTATCTACGGTTCGACGCCGAGGAGTCGGAAGACCTCACCCAGACGGCGACCGTGATCGGGACGCTCATCCGGGAGGCAGGTCTCAAGGTTCCGACCTCCTACATCTACAAGAAGTTCTCCATCCCGAAACCGGAGGGAGACGAGGAGATCGCCACACCGGCAACCCAGGCACAGGGCGCAGGGATCGGCCCCTTCTCCTTCAAAGCAACCGCGCCGGAGACGCCGATCGCGCTCAAGGCCGGGGGCGCAGCGGGCCACGGGACGCAGGAACGCATCGACCAACTTGCGGCAGCAGCCACCAAAAAAAGCGCCGGAGCGTTCAAGAAGGCGTTCGGCCCTGTTCTCAAGATTATTGAGAAAGCCGAGAGCCTTGAGGAGCTCCGCGACATGATGGAAGACGAGAAGGCCGTCGCCTCCCTGTTCGGCGAGATGGACATCTCCGACGTGGAGGAGCTGCTTCAAAAGGTCATGCTCTACGCAGACCTCGAGGGGAGGTCGCTCGAAGATGGACGAGATTGAGGCCGTATTCAACCGGAAGGACATGACCTTCGAGGAGGCCGTCAAGTATTTCAAGGAGCGCGTCCCCGTGTCCGCCTCCGTGTTCTACCGTATCGCGGAGAAATACCGGGGGCTTGCCTTCACCGTCGGCGGCTACACGAAGGCCCAGATCCTCAAGCGGTTCTATGATGAGATCCTCGCAGCCCTGGAAGACGGGAACACCCTCTCGGAGTTCCGCTCCCGGATGAACGAGTTCCTCACCTCCGAAGGGTATGAGGGACTCGACCCGCTGCAAGCCGACCTCATCTTCCGCACCAACATCCAAACGGCCTACAACGTGGGCCACTATGAGCAAATGACAGACCCGGGCGTCATGAAGCTCCGCCCCTATTGGCAGTATGACGCCGTCAACGACGCCCACACACGACCGAGCCACCTCGCGATGGACGGCAGGGTATTCCCGGCGGACAGCGCCGTGTGGGACTCCTGGTTCCCCCCGAACGGGTTCCGGTGCCGCTGCACCGTCAAGACCCTATCAAAGCGGCAGGTCGAAGCCCGGGGGCTCAAAGTGGAGCAATCAGCGCCGGGCGGGGTCATGCCCGACCCGCACTTCTCCACCAACCCCGCGAAGGTACGCTTCACGCCGGATCTCAAGGACTACCCCGAGGCACTCGTGAAGGCGTACCAAAAGCGAGAAAAAGAGAACCCCTCTTTATAGCCCCGTAGAGGCCCCAGGAAGGGGCGAACGGGACGGGGGTGAAATTCCCGGGGCCTACCAGGAAGGCACCGTTATAACGCGAGATAACGGCGTTATAGACGATTGTGAGCACCACACCAAAGGAGACACCAGAAAATGAACGACTTTCTCACCCTAAAAGGGGGCGAAGTGGATGTCGGAGGAGCGCCGGAGGTCATCTCCGTCCTGCCCTTCGGTCATGTCGTGAGTCAGAAGGGAGAGTTCGACGTCGACGAGGAGAGCCTCGCGGCGATGAAGGAACAGATCGCGCAGCGAGGCGTCGACCTTGTTGTCGACTATGAGCACCAGACACTCACGGGAGAACGAGCCCCCGCCGCCGGGTGGGTCAAGGAATTGTTTGCCGAAGATGGGCACATCAAGGCCCGGGTCGAGTGGACAATTCCCGCGAAGCAGTACCTTGAGAACAAGGAATACCGCTACCTCTCCCCGGTCATCACCGTCCGCAAGTCGGACAACAAGGCGACGGGCCTCCACTCCCTCGCCCTCACCAACACCCCAGCGATCGCGGGCATGACCCCGATTGTCAATTCATCCACATTTCAAGGAGGAGAAACCAACATGAACGAACTCATCAAGAAGCTCGCGGCAGCGCTCGGCCTGGGCGAAGACGCGGACGAGGAGCAGATCCTCACGGCGCTCTCGGCTTGTGTCGAGGAGAACAAGGCACTCAAGGAGGCGGCGGAGGGCGGAAAGGCTCCCGGCAAGAAGCCCGGAGAGGGCGGCAAGCCCGAAGACCAGGACGACGGCATCGTCGCGAACAAGTCCGTCTGTGAGCTCCTGGGGCTCAAAGCCGGAGCCTCGACCGCTGACGTCGCCGCTTCCATCATGGCCCTCAAGGGCGGCGTCGACGGGCGCGTCAAGGCCCTCGAGGAGAAGCTCGCCGACCGCGACGCCGAGGAGGCCGTGGAGCTGGCCCTCAAGAGCGGGAAGATCACCCCGGCACAGAGAGGGTGGGCCAAGGAGTACGCCCTCAAGAGCCCCGACGGCTTCAAGGCGTTCCTTGAGAAAGCTCCCCAGGTCGTCCCCATGTCCGAGATCGCCGGGGGCGACGCGCTGGCCCTCAAGGGCGACGAACTGGATGAGGCGACGATGCTCGTCTGCAAGCAGCTCGGCATCAGCGCCGACGACGTCAAGAAATACGGCATGAAGGAGGAATAAGACCATGGCAGCATTGACCAATGTGAGAGACACGTCCGAGCTCGGCGGGAAGTACATCGCCCTCCCTGTCAAGGGCGCGACCACCATCTATCAGGGTTCCATCGTGGCGATTGACGCCAACGGCTACGCGATCCCCGGCAAGAAGGCGACCGGCCTCAAGGCAGCGGGCCGGGCCGAGGAGACCGTGGAGAACAAGGGAGGCGACGGCGAGGCCGTCATCCGCGTCGCTCGCGGCATCTTCGTCTTCGAGAACTCCACCAGCGGCAAGATCGCCGCCGCCGAAGTCCTGGGCCCGTGCTACATCGAGGACGACCAGACCGTCACGAAGACCGCGACGAGCGCCTCGGTCGCCGGTCTCGTCATTCGCGTCGACGACGAAGGCGTCGCCGTCGAGATGGGCTTCGGCTACACCCCGGCGACGGCTGGCGCTGGCGCTTAATTCACACCGACAAGGAGGAAACAGAACATGATTGTCAATCAGCAGTCCCTTAGAGGGATTTACGTCGGCTTCAATACCCTGTTCAACAGGGCATTTGAAGGCGTGACCCCGCTCTATACCCAGATCGCCACCACTACCCCGTCCACTACGGACTCGGAGACCTACGCCTGGCTCGGTGACATCCCGGGCATGAGGGAGTGGATCGGCGACCGCGAGATCCAGAACCTCAGCGCGAGCGACTACACCATCAAGAACAAGGACTTCGAGCTCACCGTCGGCGTCGACCGCAACGCGATCGAGGACGACAAGATCGGCCTTTATAACCCTTCCGTCGAGATGCTCGGCGAGTCCGCAGCAGCTCATCCCGACGAGCTCATCTTCTCCCTGCTGGCGGGCGGCTTCTCGGAAAAGTGCTACGACGGACAGCCCTTTTTCTCCGACGCCCACAAGATCGGAAAGAAGACCGTCACCAACAAGAGCACCGCTAAGCTCACCAAGGACTCTTATGCAGCGGCCCGCGCCTCCATGATGGGCTTGACCAACTCCAAGGGCCGGGCGCTGAACCTCGTCCCGAACCTGCTCGTCGTTCCCCCTGCCCTGGAAGTAGCCGCCCGCGACATCCTGGTCGCCGACTACATCAACGGCACCAAGAACACCATGCAGGGCACCGCGAAGCCTCTCGTCGTCCCCCAGCTCGCCGGGCATGACTCCGCGTGGTATCTGCTTTGCACCACCCGGCCCATCCGCCCCCTCATTTGGCAGCAGCGCAAGAAGGCGAAGTTCGTCTCCTTGACCGCCGAAACTGACAACAATGTCTTCATGCGGAAGACCTTCATCTATGGCGCGGACTATCGCGGCAACGCTGGCTTCGGCTTCTGGCAGATGGCATACGGCAGCGACGGAACCGCCGAGTAAAGTCGAGACGGAAAGAGCAAGGAGGGAGCGCCGTGAGCTATAGCACAAAGGAAGAAGTCCGGGAGATGCTCAAGGACGACGCCCTCAACGCGATCATCGGCGACACCTTCATCGAAGACCCCGCCGAGCGTGAGGAGCTCGTTGAGCCGCTCATCGAAGCGGCGATCGCCGACGCCGACGCGGAGATCGACGGCTATCTCGCTAAGAGGTACACCGTCCCGATCTCCCCGGCCCCTCGGGTTCTGAACAAGTTCTCGAAGGACATCGCGGTCTATAACCTGTTTTCCCGTATCGGCATCGACGAGAGCACCGACCAAAAGACCTATCTCAACCGATACAACGCGGCGATCAAGTTCCTCACCCTCGTCGCAGAGGGGAAGGTCTCGATCGGCACCGAGACCGAAGATCCGGCGAGCGCGGCAGCTACCGGATTTTCGGCAAAGTCAAACCCCCGTCTATTCACGCGGGCGAAGATGAGGGGGATGTAGTTCGTGTATAGTATCCGCCTTGAAGGAGAGACCGCCGCACTCCTCCGAAAAATGCGGCGATACTCGGAAATAGACCGAAGGAGCCTCAACATGGCCCTCGGCGAAGGCGTCCGAGAGTCCACCCTTGAGCGTTTCAAGGAGGGACGAGCGCCGGACGGCAGGAGGTGGAAGACCTCCATCCGGGCGGCGACCACCGGGGGGAAGACCCTCATCGACTCCTCGCAGCTCCGCAACTCGATCCAAGTGACGGCGGACGCCTCGGGGTTCGCGGTCGGCACGAACGCAAAGCACGCAGCGACACACCAATTTGGAGACCAGGGGCGCACCATCCGGGCCCGGAAGGCGAAGAACCTCCGCTTCCAGGTGGGCGGCCAGTGGGTCAGCAAGAAGCAGGTCAAAGTCAACATCCCCGCCCGCCCGTTTCTCGGCCTATCGGACGAGGACATGCAGGAGATCAAGGCGACGACCGAGGAGTTCATCGGGAGGGACGACTAAATGCTCTACAAACAAAGCAAGGAATACCTCCTCGAAAAGCTCAAGGCGGCGGGCTTAAAGTCTAAACCGTACACAACTCAAAAGGGTCTCGAAAAGAGTCAAGAGAGTCACATCGGCGCGGTGCTGTTCGAGTCGGAGACCCTTCTCCGAAACGGCTCCAAAACACGATATAGAGACCAAGAGGGAGCGCAGAAAAAGAGGAGAAAGGTCTTCGACCGGGCTCTCACCTTCACTGTGATAATCGGAGACTACACCGACGAGGCCGTCGAGAGTATGTTCGGGGCGTTCCTCTCGAGTCTCGATCGGGGCATATACGTCAACGGCGATTATGTTCCGATCGAGGTCGAGGGGGCCGATTGGGTCGACAAGGACGACTCTATTCTCAAAGCACAAGTCGCCGTTCAAATTCGGATACGGTTTGACGGCGGACTCTATAGGGACACGAACTTCGCAAAGGTCACGGACGTCGAGGTCGAGTCCATAGCAAAGAACGACGGAAAGGAGATTGCAGATGGCAACTAAAGCGGCATCGACCCCCACCGCAACGGGGGAACAGAACAAGAAGGCCCCGGCGCTCTATGACGTCGGGGAGCTTCGCAGCAAGCACAAAGTTGGGCGGGCCGTGTTTGCGGGCGTATGCAGCGCCCAGGGCTGGAAGCCCGGCAAAGCCGTCACCGAGGAGGAGTTCCTCGAGGCGGTCAAGAAATTTGAGAACGCTCCTATGAGGGGCAGCTCCGGGAAGAAGGAGGTCAAGAAGTAATGCTTCGAGATGTTAAGCATACCGTAACGGACGGCCTTCTCGGCTTCGCCACCGCGACGGGAGACGGTAAGAGCCTCAAGATCGGCGTCTCCCCCATTGTGTCGGACACCCCGATCATCATCACCGGAGACATGGACGCGACCAAAATCAAGGATCGCCTCGGCCTGTCTCCTCTGGCTGACGCTGTCATGGACTCTGTGCAGTTCGGCGCGTCCCGGATCTACTGTCTCCCGGTCTCCGCTACTACGGCGGGCGAGCTGGGAATCGTTTCTAATCCCGGCGACGGCGGCGGCTCCG
>ENA-ORNG01000763-ORNG01000763.1-human-gut-metagenome-genome-assembly--contig:-NODE-763-length-26482-cov-6.273849_pt1 | contig 26482 bp, 26 predicted proteins | sample MGYA00242113_ERZ509018 | MGnify/ENA primary metagenome ERZ509018 (study PRJEB26280, sample SAMEA2338711) | human gut metagenome | biome: human gut; feature: human-associated habitat; material: faeces... | reverse complement strand
TGAAAATAAAGGCTTTTTCTGTTTGTCGTTATTATACCGTAACGGCATTCTCATGTATCGCTGCTGATTAATTTGGGGTATTCAGCATTGGCTATCGCAGATCGCATAGGTCATGAAGCAATTGAGATAACCTACAGATATGCGCACCTATTTCCAACGATTCAGAATGAGATTGCGGACAAGCTGGATGTAGAAAGGATGGCAATGATAAATGACAGAGAAGAGTAAGGATAAGTATGGGAGAGTACGAGAAGTAACTGTTGCATTCCGGATGTCTCAGGCAGAAAGTGAGGAGTTCGATAAAAGAGTAAGGCTGTGCGGATATAAAAAGCGTCAGGACTTTATTATTGATAGCGTTTTGCATCAGAGAATCATAGCGACAGGAAATCCGTTAATGCTTGTGCAGTTTCGTAAAAACTTACAGCGTATAGAACAGGAACTGAAAAGAATAGATTCTATGGAAACTGTAGATCCGGAACTATTCACCCCACTTCGTACGATGCAGGAAATTTTGGAAGCATTTGAGCGACAGAGAAAGGAGGAAACTCCATGATACAGTATTCCTCGCAGAATCTTATCGTGGATGCTTTAGATGGAATGGAGTTTAAAGGGAACATTATTCCTGCAGCGTGGTATAAAACTGTACTGACGCCGAAAGGGAAGCCGGATTCAATCGCCATAATCCTGTTGAGTGATATTGTTTATTGGTATCGGCCACAGGAAGTCAGAGATGAAGCGACTGGCGAACTGATTGGAATACGGAAGAAGTTCAAGGCTGATTTATTGCAGAGAAGTTATGATCAGCTTGCAAATCATTTCGGATACACCAAGGCACAAGTGAAAAGTGCTGTAGTACGGCTTGAGAACTTAGGCGTTATTCGGAGAGTGTTTCGCACTTTGGAAGTGGGCGGGCAGAAGTTGAGCAATGTGATGTTTATTGAACTGATTCCAGATCGATTGAGAGAGCTAACCTATCCGCATAAAAATGGTTTACCCCTGTGTATAAATTTTAACAGAGGAGTATCTGAAAATGAATATATGCCTGCCACAATTCCGCATATAGCTACAGCAGATAACTTCCGGACAAATACAGAGAATACGACAAAAAATTACAACAAAAACTATCCTATCATATCGTCTGGTGAAGTAAGAGAAGCGTTTAAGGAGCAGATTGGATATGATGCGATAGCGATGGATTACCCTTTTAAGAAAGGAATGTTGGATGAACTGACAGAGTTGGCAGTTGATGTACTGACAAGCCGTAAATCCACTTTCAGAGTGAATGGAGAGGATAAGCCGTCTGAAGATGTAAAGGACAGATTTAATAAGCTGAATATGTTCCATATAATCTATGTTATGGACTCTCTGAGCGGCATGTCCTCACAGGTCAGAAACATCCGGGCAGTAATGATAACTGCTATGTATAATGCGCCAGTTACGATGGATAGCTATTATACCACTAAAGTGAATCACGATATGAAAACAGCATAATCAGACCGCCCTGCAGACATTAACTCTGCAGGGAAGGTTACATATATATTATCAGTCGGTAACAAGTATAGAAGTGTTGCAGTGTAACAGCGAGCACTGCATTTATACTCCTCCGGCGAATAAATGCCATCTTAGGAGAGCCTAAAACCCTAAAACTTAGAATTGTATTTGAAGAAAAAGGAGACGAATCCATGAAAAGAAATATTACATACACAGAACATGAAGGTCGTTTATATCCGAATTTTGAACTGCCGGAGCAGGAACAAATCGTAATTGGCAGATTTGGCCGCAAGCATAAAACATATCTGAGAAAGTGCAAGAAGCTTACATATTTCAGACTCTTGACCAGTGGAGAATTGACTTCATACCTTACCGATATAGACAGGCAGGCACAGGATATGTTTGAAACTATAGTGAACCAATCAAAAGAAGCACATGACATAACAGAAGAACTAAAAGCAGCTGATCCTATGGAGTGGGTAAGGCAAATGAACTCTATAATGAGAATGGCAGAAGAATTTGTGCTGCAGGAAGTTGTATATAGATAAAAATAAATTTATAAAATTGTTCAATTGAAACTTTCGTGACGGTTGAACAATTTTTTGTTAGCACTTGCGGAAAAGTATACTTAGGCGGTAATGAATGATTGTGTTGAGATAATCACGATATTGTGATATTATAAACAAAAGCGTAAATGATATGGAGGGAATCATGGCTGTTAGTTATAATAGATTATTTCATTTACTTGTTGATAAAAAAATGAATAATGCTCAATTATCTAAAGAAGCGGGTATTAGTTTAAATATAGTTGCACGCCTTAAGAAAGACGAATATGTTTCAATGGAAAGTGTTGAAAAAATTTGTAAAGCTTTAGATTGCAGTGTTGACGAAATTCTTGAATTTACTAAAGATACTGCAGAGGAGGCGTAAGAATGAAAAAAGATACAATATTGGCAAAGCCAATACTGAAGTGGGCTGGTGGGAAAACACAGATGTTAAAAGAAATTATCCCACGTATCCCGGCACATTTTGGCAAATATATTGAACCATTTTTTGGTGGCGGAGCTGTATTTTTTGCTTTGGATCCAGACAATGCGATTATTTCAGACAGCAATCCTGAATTGATTAATATGTATAGACAGGTTGCCGATTCTGTGGATGAAGTGATTTGCTGTCTTCAGAAGTATGAAAATACTAGCGAAATGTTTTATGCGGTGAGAAAACAGGATTGGTCGGAAATGTCACCTGTAGAAGCAGCAGCAAGAACGATTTATCTAAATAAAACATGTTTTAATGGACTATATAGAGTAAATAAAAAGGGGCAATTTAATACACCATTTGGTAAATATAAAAATCCTAAGATATGTGATGAATCTTTACTTCGCGAAGTATCAAAACGTTTGGAAAAAGCTACGATCGTGTGTGGGGACTATATAGATGTATTAGAGAAGTATGCACAGGCAGGAGATTTTGTATTTTTGGATCCGCCGTATATACCGGTATCTGAATATGGTGACTTTAAACGATACACGAAGGAACAATTTTATGAAGAAGATCAGAGAAATTTAGCGGAATTATATAAAAAGCTATATGAAAGAGGATGTTATTTGATGTTGACAAATTCAAATCATCCATTAGTACATGAAATGTATGGTGACTTTGATCTTGAAGTTATTCCAACCATGAGAGCCATATCATCAAAAGGTTCTACAAGAAGGGGAGAGGATGTTATTGTTACGGCATATCCGTCAAAGCGAATTAAGTTACCATTGGAACTGAAAAAAATAAATGATCAAACCAATAAGTATCCACCGACGAGATTTATGGGTTCAAAGAGCAAACTTTTGGATGAAATATGGTCGGTAGCATCTTGCTTTGAATTCGATTCTGTATTAGATCTGTTTTCAGGGTCAGGCATTGTTGGATATATGTTTAAATCAGAAGGTAAAAGAGTAATTAGTAATGATTACATGTCTATGTCGGCAATCTTTACTAAAGCAATGATTGAAAATAATGATACAACATTAACAGAAGCAGAGATAGAGGAACTCTTTAAACCTAACGAAAAAAATGATAATTATGTGGAAAAAACATTTAAAGATTTATACTTTACTGATGAAGAAAATCAGGTGATCGATATTTTACGAGCTAATATCTGGCAAATATCAGATGAGTATAAGAGGGCAATTGCTATTGCAGCATTGATCAGAGCATGTACAAAGAAAAGACCAAGAGGGATTTTTACATATACAGGTTCAAGGTATGATGATGGCAGAAAAGATCTGCAATTATCAATAGAGGAGCAGTTTAGAAATGCTGTTGAAGCAATTAATGCGGCAGTATTTGATAATGGAAAAAATAATCGCTCTATATGCGGTGACGCGATGGATGTAGAAAGTGTGAATCCGGATCTTGTTTATATCGACCCACCATATTATTCGAAGCATTCAGATAACGAATATGTTAGACGGTATCATTTCATTGAAGGTATTGCAAGAGATTGGAAAGGTGTTGAAATTCAAGAACATACTAAAACCAAAAAATTCAAGTCGTATCCAACACCTTTTTCTACTAGGAACGGCGCATCAGAAGCTTTTGATCAGCTGTTTAGCAAATATAAAGATAGCATAATAATTGTGTCATATTCATCTAACTGTTTACCGGATCAAGATGAAATGATTCAAATTATGAAAAAGTATAAAGATAATGTTGAAGTTGTTCCAATTGATTACAGATATTTCTTTGGAAATCAGGCTTCGGCTAAAACGAATAGAAACAGTGTACAGGAGTTTTTATTTGTAGGATTTTAGAGGATAAGCTTATGAGAATTGATCAGAATGAACAGATAAGCATTTGGCTTGCAGGAAACACCGGATTACGTAATCCAATGCGTATACAAGAAGGGTTTATTGCATTTTCGGAATCTCCGTATGTTGGAAATTTACATGGCCGTGACAATGAGTTAGGGTTTATGAAGTTTTTGAACGACAAGGGAATCATAAATAATGAGTCCGGAAAAGATCCATCTGGTAGCCATGCGAGAAAATGGCGTTTGATGTTTGAACGTTATGGCTTTATATATGGACAAGTTAAAAAAGAAAATGGATTTACGCAAGAAGATTTAGGTCAAGTTGACGCTATAACTCCGTTTGGCAGACTATTTGTTAATGCGGATACGATACCTGCGATGCAGGAATGTTTTTTAAGAGCATTAGCGGTAGAACAGTATTGGTTGCCAGATAAATCTGCACATTATTCACCGCTTAGATGGATTTTGGCAATAATGTTAGAACTTGAGAAAAGAACAGGATCTTCGGAACTGACAAGAATCGAATTCGGCCTTTGGGGGCATACAACTAATCCTGCTTATGATGTTAATGAAGTCGTCGATCATATTCTCGATTTAAGGGAAAGAAGAAAAAAGGCTCCTGCAAAACGACCATTTGACCGTAAAGAAATCGAAGAGAGAGGAAAGTATTACGATAAAAAGAAAGAAAACTTTTTAGATTACTGTGATATGAATATGCGTTATCTTCGCATTTCAGGCGTTTTGCAGAGAAAAGGAAGAGGGTTAATTATATCCCCTTCAAAGCATGCTATAGCGGAAGCATTAGCTAAAAATGTGGCAAGTACAGTGCCTATGTTAGAAGAGTTTAAAAAGCTGACGATGGGAGCTCCATTACCAACTGATGATCTTGATGTTGCTAAAGTGGTTCTTTCTGATCTGAAGAAGCAGATGAAAGACAGGGGTGTTGTATTTGATATTTCAGATTTGCCATTAAATACTGCAGTGGAAGTGAATGTTGCTAGACGTAGGCTTGAAGCGATTCTTGCTCAGACAGATGAAATAAATTACGCAGCAGATCAGAAAAATAAATGGCAGGAAATTGCGGACTATATGTTGTTGCTTAGCAAAGGAGGAGGAAAAAAAGAGTATGATGATGACTATGTTATCGAAGTACCAAAGGATGAAACTCCGGCATATCTTGAATGGACGTTATGGCGTGCAGCATTAGCAATAAACCATTTGGAAAATAAGCCTTATGAAGTCCGTGGATTTAGATTGGATTCTGACTTTATGCCGGTATCTGCTGCAGGTGGCGGTAAAGGGGACTTGTATTGTGAGTTCTCGGATTTTACAATACTAACAGAAGTAACAATGTCGACATCATCACGACAGGAAGCTATGGAAGGTGAGCCTGTTCGTAGGCATGTATCCGATGCTGTACTAAAATATGATAAGCCCGTATATGGGATGTTTGTTGCCGTGAAGATCGATACTAATACAGCAGAAACATTTAGACATGGTGTGTGGTATGCAAAAGGCGATATAAAACAGCGTTTGACGATTATTCCGCTAACGTTGGAGCAATATAGACGTTTCTTCATTTCATTGTTTGAGAATGAGACTGTTCATCCTGAGGAAGTAAGAGATCTGTTAGTGGCATGTTCACATGTGAGAGACACTATAGACGCACCAGGGTGGAAAAATTACATCAATGATATTGTGAACATTTCAACACATCCACGAAAAGAAAGAATGGGTGTTGTGTTAGAAATGAAAAATGAAGGTCTTTCAAAAGTCGCAGAAGAAATGTTTACATATAGATCAAATAATTGAGGATTACCTGTTACAATTTAGTTGATCTATAGTTGATCGAACAGTATAAAACTGTTGAAATTTCAATGAAAATATGAATTTTTTTGTTGATTGAAAAGGAGATTAAATGTTAAATTACACGGATAGGGATATAATTGACTTAGTACATAAATTGAGAAGCAAAGACAAAGAGCCTACATGGGTTGAATTTAAATGCAATAATAAAAATCCAGAAATGATAGGTGAGTACATTAGTGCAATTTCTAATGTTGCAGCATTAGAAAAAAGACATTGTGGATATTTGATTTGGGGAATTGATGATACAACACATGAAGTTGTAGGCACATCTTTTGATTTTGATGCTTTCAAAATAGGCAATGAAGATATTGTTTTGTGGTTGACTAGACAGTTGGATCCAATTCCATATATATCATATCGCAAAGTAGAACTTGATGATAAAAGTGTTGGTGTGCTGAAAATTGCTGCAGCCACATCAGAACCAACAAAATTCAGAGGAATTGATTATATTAGAAGAGGGGAACATAAGAAAAAACTAAAGGATTGTCCGGATTTGGAAAAAGAACTTTGGAAGGTGTTTTCTTCTTATTCATACGAGAATCAAATTGCAAAAGAAAATGTTACGGATTCAGAAGTCCTCGAACTGTTAGATTACGAGAGCTATTTTAGACTGTTAAATTTAGCAATGCCTTCAGATAATGGGAAAATCATAGAAGCATTAATCGAAGATAATATGATCGAAAAAACCGATTTAGGCAAATATAATATTAAAAATTTAGGAGCTATTTTATTAGCAAAGAGATTGTCTAAATTTAGCGGATTAGATCGCAAAGCTATAAGAGTTATCCAATATAAAGGGACAAATAAAATGTCTCAGACATTGAAAGAACAAATTGGAGAAAGAGGTTATGCTTGTGGGTTTGAGGGACTTATCGCATATATTAATGGGATTCTTCCAGTTAATGAAGTTATGGGACAAGCACTGCGAAAAGAAGTGCCTATGTATCCGGAGCTGTCAGTTAGAGAAGTAATCGCTAATTCTATTGTACATCAAGATTTATCTATGAGAGGAACCGGGATTTTAATTGAAATTTTTGAAAATCGTGTAGAGGTTTCTAATCCAGGAGCTCCTTTGATTGATACAGATAGATTTATTGACCATCCTCCAATTTCAAGGAATGAGGCTATGGCGGCATTCCTCAGACGCATAGGTATGTGTGAGGAACGTGGCAGTGGGTTTGACAAAGTGGTAGCTGAAACTGAGCTTTATCAGTTGCCTGCACCTGAAATTGAGATATTTGACTCCCACACAAAAGTTACACTTTTTGCGTATAAAGAATTTGGAAAAATGGATAAGGAAGATAGGATTAGAGCTTGTTATATGCATGCCTGTTTAAAACGAGTAAATCGTGAGTTTGTTACAAATACAACTCTACGTGAGAGATTCAATGTTGATAAAAAGAACAGCTCAATGATCTCAAGACTTATAAAAGATACTATGGAGCGAAATTTAATTAAATTAGCAAGTGCGGATGCAGGAGACAAAGGGAAAAAATACCTGCCATATTGGGCTTAGTTTGATTGATCGTTGTTTGACTGAGAAATATCAAAATGGATAAACCTATTGGAATTTCAAGCATTAAAGTTGAACAAATGGTTGATTGATGGTTGATCACACTTGATGTAAAGTGGGATTTGTTGATGATAATTTTATATTGTAACAGTTTATTTAATAAAAACTAAAGATATAGAAGGGGAACAGTTGCATAACGAATTAGGTGATGGATTATTATGTTTCGTACAATATATGATATAATTATTTTAAAATTAAAGAGTAAAGGTTTTACAGAAAAAGACATTAAAAAGGTTTTTAAATCAAATGGTATATATGCTAGCCAAGTGGAGATGTTGAAAAGTACTTCTTATGGTCTAGTGCCACAAGAAATTATGGAAAAGGTTATCCGTATAACAGGATTGACACAGTTAGAACTTTCACTGTTATTAGGAGAAGTGCCTAGGGGATATGAAAAAAGTTATTTTAATAATATTGCTAATATTGCGGGACTGCTAACGGAAGAGGAATGCCGTAAAGCAGAAGTTGTTGTACCCCCTGTTTTACAAACCCAGAAAGGGTGTTTGTATAATGCTGACTGTTTAGACATATTACCAAATATAGAAAGCGATTCTGTCGACTTGATTTTTGCGGATCCACCATTTAATTTAAAGAAAGAATATGCAAATGGACGAAATGATGATTTATCAGTTACCGAGTATATTAAATGGAGTAAGCAATGGATCGATGAATGCATAAGGATATTAAAACCAGGCGGCTCTATCTACATATACAATATCCCTAAATGGTGTGTGTATTATGCGGAATATATGAGTAAAAAGCTTTGTTTTCAAAATTGGATTGCAATAGATATGAAAAATAGTTTTCCGATTAAAGATAAGTATACGCCGTCACATTATGGATTATTGTATTTTACAAAGGGACAAAAACCTAATACTTTTAATAAGCAAAGATTACCAATTCAAACCTGCAGACATTGTGGAGGCGAATACAAAGATTATGGTGGATATAAGGATAAGATGAATATTGCTGGTGTAAACATCGCAGATGTTTGGTATGATATTTTTCCTGTTAGGAATGGTAAAAATAGACCGTATAATGAGCTTTCGGTGAAGCTTGTAGAGCGAGTAATTTCATTCAGCAGTAATGAGGGTGATTTGATTCTAGATCCATTTGGTGGAAGTGGAACTACTTATGCAGTGGCAGAACTGATGGAACGTAATTGGATTGGTATAGAACTAGGGGACTGTGAAGTAATTAAAAAGAGATTGACAACATTAGAAAAAGATGCGGCTGCAATAAATAAAATAAATGATGAAAAAAATGTTTTATTCACGAAGAAAAGCATTAAGCTGCGTAAGAAAAATGGCTTTTGGCTTCCGGAGGTGGAAAAATGAAGGTAGTTACATTCTTTAACAACAAAGGTGGAGTGGGAAAAACAACAACTATTATAAATTTAGCTAGTTACCTATCCATTCACAAAAGTAAAAAGGTATTGGTTGTCGATCTGGATCCGCAGTCAAATTCTACACAAGCCATTTTACCAGAAGAAACATGGCTTGAGTTTTATGACCCCGAAAAAAAGGATACAAGAAAAACGATTTATGATTACTTTCGTGATATGGAAGAAGGCGATGCTAATTTTATAAATGTGGATATTCCTGTAAGCGAGAGTCAGAATAATTTTAAGATATCTTTGATACCGGGACATCCTAAATTATCTATAATTGATGACACTATGAGTAAAAGTTGGTCAGAAACTCTATCTGGAGATAAAGGGGCGATCAGGAAGCTTAATTGGCTTAACCAATTAAAGAATAATAACTCGCAATTTGATTATATTTTAATTGATGTAGGACCATCGTTGGGAGCTTTAAATCGAAGTGCGTTGTTAAATTCGGATTATTTTCTGACGCCGATGGCCTCAGATATTTTTAGCTTATTAGGGATTTCTAATATCGGCGATTGGATTGACCGTTGGATGAAATTGTATAAATCTGCAATAAGTACGTTCATTGATAAGTATGGGGAAGCTGAGAGTGAAGAGTTTTTCGCAAAATATTTAATAAATACAGATGTTGATAAAACAACCAGATATATTGGTTATTCCATTCAACAATATTCCAAAAGAAAATTTAAAAATGGGGAAAGACCTACACAAGCGTATGAGAAGGTGATCAGAAGTTTTCATGCGGAAATTGAAAAATCATTAGGGGCATTTGTAAAAACTGGAATTGAAAGCGAATCTTTAAAATTAGGAGATGTTCCTTATGTGTACAGTATTATTCCATTATCACAGACATCAAATACCCCTATTTTTGAATTAACATATGCGACAGGAATTAGAGGTAATCAAAATAGCAGCGTTGAAAGTTATAAAAAATATTTAGACACTATAGCGGATAATTTTATAAAAAATGCAGGAGATATAGAAAGATGAGTGATATTTGGCCAGAAAATTTAATTGAAGAACTTGCTTACAGAAGATGTTTGATTTTTTTGGGTTCTGGAATATCAGCAACATCAAAAAATGATGATGGAGAATCACCTGATACTTGGGGAGAATTCCTTCACAATATTAAAAGTAAAATGAAAAATCCCACTTCAGAAGATACTGAGTTTGTTGAGGAAATGTTAGAAAAGCAGAACTATTTGCTAGCGTTACAAGCAATTTCGGACTTGTGTGATTCTGGAGAATACAGTAATTACTTAAAAAAGCAATATTTGCGAGGTGGGTATAAATACTCGAAAGTTCATGAGTTGATAAAAGATTTAGACAGCAAAATAGTAGTTACAACAAATTTTGATAAAATATATGAGAGCTTATGTCATGAACCAGAATATATTACTTTTGATTATACAATGACGAGATCCATCATTGGTAGCATAAAAGCTCCGGAGAATATAATAATAAAAGCTCATGGAAGTATAGACGATACAGAAAAGTTGATTTTTACTGCAAAACAATATTATGCTGCACAAGAACAATATCCAGAATTCTATCATCTTTTAACAGCTTTATTTTTGACACATACGGTCATATTTTTAGGATATAGCTTGAATGACCCTGACATTAATTTGCTTTTACAATTCATACATAATACTGCAAACACATCGTGCCCACATTATATGATAGATAAAAAAGGAAACAAACCACATATTATCAGACATTGGAAAGAAACCTATAATATTTCGTTGTTAGAATATGGGGACGATTATAGTCAATTAGAAGAAAGTCTAGAAGCACTTAGAGACAGTGTTTTACAGTTAAGAGATGAAAGAGGAATGCCTTGATGTATATTAAGCTTGAATTTTATCTTTGGATAAAATTTCGGTTTTGTCTCGTGACAACAAAATGACAATACTTTCCCACGATAATACATACAAACCATGTAAATTCATGCCGAAAAACACATAATCTGCAGGAAAATCAACCCTAAACCATCTTGAATCAACTTTGCATTTGAGAGTGGGAATAAAATGAAACACCGTAAAATCCCAGCATTTATGTAGCTTAGCGGCGCCCGAATACACCTTTTGATAACAAACAAACGGTAGAGAACAGATCCTCTGCCGTTTTTTCAACAAATACATTGGCACATGCTCGGCTGGAGAAACAAGCCGCATTGCAGATGATTGCCGGTCTGAAAGACTGCGAAATCCCCATCAGGATTTTGCAAGCCGTCCATGTAATTGTTCTGATACACAAGCCGGAGGTCCACCCATGAGTAAAAAGAAAATCGCCTTTATCTGTGTTCACAACTCTTGCCGCAGCCAGATCGCAGAAGCGCTCGGAAAACATCTGGCGGGAGACAAGTTTGACTTCTATTCTGCCGGGACAGAGACAAAACCGCAGATCGATCAGGACGCTGTGCGGCTCATGAAGCAGCTTTACGGGATAGATATGGAACAGAGCCAGTACAGCAAGACGATTGATAAGATCCCCATGCCTGACATTGCGATTTCGATGGGGTGTGATGTCGGCTGTCCATATATCGGCAGGGCCTTTGACGATGACTGGGGACTTGCAGACCCGACAGGCAAGAGCGATGGACATTTCATACAGGTTATTGAAGAAATTGCCCGAAAGATCAAATGCCTGGATGAGGCGAATATTTAGATGATGTGACCTTGATAGAGATTGTTTTTATGCGCAAGATCGCCTATAATTTAAAGAAGCATGGAGCTGTTATCCGCAGGCGCAGAGCAAGCGGTATCGACTGCGGCGACAGGCTTACGACATTAGCATATATGGGAGGCTGGTATATACATGAAATACAGGACACTTGGAAAAACAGGCTTATCAGTCAGCGAGATCGGACTGGGAGCTGAATGGCTGGAGCGCCACAACGCTCAGGAAGTAAAAGAGATCATCGACCGCTGTGAGGAGGCCGGTATCAATATTTTAGACTGCTGGATGTCAGAACCCAATGTGCGTTCCAACATCGGAAAAGCCATTGCAGGGAAACGGGACCGGTGGATCATCCAGGGGCATATCGGTTCCACCTGGCAGGACGGACAGTATGTGCGCACCCGTCAGATGGATAAGGCAAAGGAAGCTTTTGAAGACTTGCTGGCCCGGCTGGGTACAGACTATATCGACCTGGGAATGATACATTTTGTAGACGAAGTCCGGGAATTTCACCAGATCATGGACGGGGAATTTCTTGAATATGTACTTAAATTAAAGCAGGATGGGGTGATCCGTCATATCGGCATGAGCACCCACAATCCGCAGGTGGCCAAGCTGGCGGCGCAAAGCGATATCATAGAAATGATATTGTTCAGCATAAACCCTGCTTTTGATCTGCTTCCGGCCAGCGAGAACATCGATGACTATTTTAAGGAAAAGTATGATGAATCCCTCCACGGCATAGACCCGGAAAGGGAAGACCTTTACAGGATATGCGAACAGAATCAGGTGGGTATCACTGTCATGAAAGGCTATGCCGGCGGCCGACTGTTTTCCGATCAGACATCGCCTTTTGGAGTGGCACTGACGCCGGTACAGTGTATCCATTATGCGCTGACGCGCCCTGCTGTTGCCAGTATCATGGCCGGATATGACAGCGTAGGACATGTGGATGCGGCCGTGGCTTATGAAACAGCCACAGATGAGGAAAAGGACTATGCCAGCGTCCTGGCAAAGGCGCCGCTCCATGCCTATTACGGGCAGTGCACTTACTGCGGCCACTGCGCTCCGTGCCCGGTGGGCATTGATATAGCCATGGTCAACAAACTCTACGACCTGGCCGTCATGCAGGATGAGATACCTGCAACACTGCGGGCTCATTATGAGCAGCTTTCTGCCAATGCCGGAGACTGTATCGGCTGTAAAGGTTGTGAGACCCGTTGTCCGTTTGGCGTTGCTGTGGCCAGCCGCATGGAAAAGACCGCAAAGCTGTTTGGATAGGATGTCCCGGCCTTTGTCCGCCGCCCTTTGACAGCGTGTGAGGATGGGATGTGAGCGGGAATCGCAGGTTCGTCTCTTGCTGATAAAAAAGCCCTCAACTGTGAGTAACGGCTCATAGATGGGGGCTTCTCCAGTTTTGAAAGGGATTTTTTCTATGCCATTCATGCAAAAGACGAGATGGAATTGACAGGAAGCAGGCTGTCCTGCTGAATGCAGCGATATCATATACCGGCAGACATCCTGTGTCCGGAAGCCATCATGTTTGGCATCTTACGGGAGAAACTGTCTGTCAGCGGGGTTCACGGACCGCCTTCTTGTAAACTGCCAATGAGATCACAGCGGTTACAGCCTCGGTCACCCAGAAGCTGTGCCATACGCCTGACGGTCCAAAAAGCCTGCTGAGGACAAATGCCGCAGGCAGGATGACCGCAATGTAGCGGCACAAGGAGATTATAAGGGAGGGGCCTCCCTTGCCCAGCCCCTCAAGGGCGCCGGAAGAAGCAACCGATACTGCGGAAACGATAAAACCTGCACTTATGACCCTGAGCGCTGCTGCGCCGGCCTCAATAGTCTCCTGGGTGCCGGTAAACAGGCTCATCAGAAGATCCGGTACCAGGAGGCATATGACAGTGCCCAGCATCATTATCATGGCGCACATTATAAGCACCAGCCTGTATATCTGCTTCACCCGATCATGCTCTCCGGCTCCGTAGTTGTAGCCTATAAGGGGTCTCATACCCTGGACGATGCCGTTGGCAGGCAGATATAGAAAAGTCTGCAGTTTATAATAGATGCCAAGGACGAGAATGTAAACTTCCGAGTAAGCTGCCAGGATACCGTTCAGAGCTGATATGAGGATAGACGGCAGTGCCAGGTTTAATGTGGCAGGGATACCTACCGAATACAGCCTTAAGATCATCTTGCTGTCAGGTTTCAGGTAGCAGCCTTTTATATTCAGACCCAGAGGTCGCATGAAGCAGATAAACAGATATATGGCCAGAGTCAGGGTCTGGCCGATACCTGTGGCAAGGGCTGCCCCTTCTATTCCCATGGCCGGAAAAGGCCCAATGCCGAAAATCATCAAAGGGTCTAATATTATGTTTGCGATACAGCCGCACATCATGGCAGCCATTGTAACTTTCATCCTCCCGACAGCCTGGAAAAATTTCTCAAATGCAAGGCTGATGTTCACTATCAGAGAAAAAGAAAATGCGATCATCGAATACCGCACACCCAGGTCGATAACTGCCTGAGAAGATGTAAAGCCTTCCAGGAATCCCGGAATGACAGCTATGCATATTACAGTCATCAAAGCTCCGTGGACTGCAGCAAGCAGCAGCCCCTGGGTCGCAGCTTTGTCTGCGTTCCGGCGGTCCTGGGCGCCGAGATAAAAAGCTATGACGGCGTTTATGCCAACGCCGAAACCTATGCTAAGGGCATTTATAAAGTTCTGGATCGGATAGACAAGAGAAAGGGCAGTCATGGCCTCTTCGCTGATCTTGGCCACAAAAAAACTGTCAACTATATTATAAAGGGAGTTGACAAGCATGGAAATGACCATTGGAAGCGACATGGACAGCAAAAGAGGCAGTACAGGCCTTTCTTTCATAAAAGTATCGTTCATATGATTTCTCCTGTATTCATTTATCTGCAACAAAAAAGCCGCACAGCTCAGTACAGCTGTGTGGCGAAAAGATGACAAACATAAGTTGTCCGGAAAAATCCACTCAAAATTTTCAAGTGATATTCTATAGCAATTCCCGGCATATGTCAAGAGAAACGAGACGAAAGGATATCACAAACGATGCGAAAGGATATCACAGACTGTCATGGATACCGTCACCATCCAGTAAGAAGGCAGATGCAGTTGCCGCTGCCGGCCGTGTATGATAAAATCAGGTCAGAGACTACATTGGGAGGTTGCCGTATGACAGAAAGGGAGCCAGATAAAGAAAAATTGAGGGATCAGTTGTTTTCAGTTTTGTACCAGGCGGGTGCGGCGCTGGTGGGAACGGCAGACCTGAAAGAAGTCATAAAAGGGCGGCTGTGCACCGGTGTGTCTGTGGCAGTGCCTGTTCCCGCACACATCGTTGAGGATCTTAAAACGGCGCCTACGATGGAATATTACAATATGTACAATGCATTGAACGCCAGGCTGGACCGGATCGTACTGACAGGAGCAGGATTTCTGAAGGATAGAGGATTCAATGCAATGGCAAATACCACAGAAACAGTTGAAAAGGACGAGAACTGGCGGACGCCGCTGCCCCACAAGACTGTGGCCACCAGGGCAGGGCTTGGCTGGATAGGCAAGAGCTGTCTGCTGGTCACTGAGGAATACGGGAGTGCAGTGCGGCTTTCAAGCCTTATTACCGACGCCCCTCTGCCCGTCGGAATACCCATAGACCAAAGCCGCTGCGGCAAGTGTCAGATCTGCGTCAGGAGTTGCCCGGCAGGAGCGCTGAAAGGGACATTGTGGGCCAGAGATACGGAAAGGGAAGAAATCTTTGTAAAAGAGGAATGTAAAAAGACACAGATTGAAAGGATGAGGCAGGCTACAGGCATCGAAACGGACCTGTGCGGGCTGTGCTTTGCAGTATGCCCTTATACACAGAGATATCTGAAAAGAGGACGGTAATACATCTGCATACATATAAGTTTTGGAAATTTTTCCGGCAAACCCGTTGACAAAAGTTGTAATGGTGTTATAATAACATCGTAGTTAGAAACGCCTAACCAACTGCCGGCCGATCAAGGGCCGATGTTAGTATTTTAAGAAAAGGATACGGAGATTACCATGAATTTAAACGATGCTGTTATCGGTCAGACTTATACCATAAAAGAAATATGTACAGACGATGAAGATCTGGAACTGTTCCTTTTCCGTCTGGGCTGTTACAGCGGAGAACCTATTACGGTGGTCTCACGCCTTAAAAGCGGGTGTGTTGTATCTATCAAAGATGGCAGATACAACATAGACAATGGAATTGCGGAATCTATCCTGATATAGGAGCCGCTTTTTTTACGGCTGGCAGTTAGTCAAGTATAACTATATTGTGCAATCATTTTATTTACTTTGCAATAAGGAGGATGTATAATGAGAATTGCTTTTGCCGGCAATCCCAACAGCGGCAAAACGACCATGTATAATGCGCTGACGGGAAAACACGAGCATGTAGGTAACTGGGCCGGGGTTACCATAGGAAGAAAGGAAAGCCTTATAAAAAAGGAATATTCTTCCGGTTCGCAAGACCTGGTGGCTGTAGACCTTCCAGGGGCTTATTCCATGTCCCCGTTCACCCCGGAGGAAAGCATCACCAGCGGATATGTCAGAGATGAACATCCGGATGCGATAATCAACATCGTAGATGCAACCAACCTGAGCAGGAGCCTGTTCTTTACCACACAGCTTCTGGAACTGGGGATACCGGTGATCGTAGCGCTCAATAAAAGTGATATAAACGAAAAACAGGGTACGAAGATTGATGTCAGGCTTCTTTCGGAGAAACTCAACTGTCCGGTGATCGAGACGGTTTCTACGGCCAGCAAGGGCCTCAAAGAGGTGGTGCAGGCTGCTTCGGAAATGAAGGGAAAAGGTCAGAAAGCCCCGTATGTTCAGGCAGATATAGATCTTTCCGACAAGAATGCGGTCGACGCTGAGGACAGAAAGCGTTTTGCATTTGTGAACAAGGTGGTGTCTGAAGTTGAAACCCGCAAGATCCTGACCAAGGACGAGACCATGGCCGATAAGGTAGACAAGGTCCTCACCAATAAAGTGGCAGGCATCCTGATCTTTGCAGTTGTCATGTACGGCGTGTTCTGGATATCCCAGACGGCCCTGGGACCGCTGATCGCCGACTGGCTGGTAGGCTACATAGAAATGTTCCAGAAATGGGTTGCCGGAGCCCTCGAAGGGGCAGGGGCAAGCGCATTCCTCCAGGCGCTGCTGGCGGATGGTATAGTTGGCGGTGTGGGAGCAGTAGTAGGTTTCCTGCCGCTGGTAATGGTAATGTACTTCCTCATCGCTCTGCTTGAGGACTGCGGCTATATGGCCCGTGTAAGCGTGGTCATGGACCCGATCTTCAAGAGAGTAGGCCTTTCCGGAAAATCCATAATCCCTATTATCATCAGCACTGGCTGTGGTATACCGGGGATCATGGCCTGCCGTACGATCAGGGATGAGAGAGAAAGAAGAGCCACCGCAATGCTGACAACATGGATGCCTTGCGGAGCCAAGATACCCGTTATCGCCCTCTTTGCCGGAGTATTCTTTGCCGATGCTTCATGGGTGAGTACATTGATGTATTTTGTGGGAATCTTCCTGATCTTTGTGGGCGCCCTGCTCATCAAACAGATCACAGGCCACAAATACAGAAAATCCTTCTTCATCATGGAACTGCCTGAATACAAAGCGCCAAGCATGATAAGGGCCACCATGTCCATGCTGGGGAGAGCCAAGGCTTACATCATCAAGGCAGCCACCATCATCCTGGTGTGCAACGCCGTCGTTCAGATAATGCAGACTTTCAACTGGCAGCTACAGGTTGTGGAAGAGGGAATGGAGAACACTTCCATCCTGGCGACCATAGCGACTCCGTTTGCCGTACTGATGATCCCTCTGGGATTCGGCGTATGGCAGCTGGCGGCAGCAGCCATCACTGGCTTTATCGCCAAGGAAAATGTTGTAGGCACATTGGCTGTAGTTTACGGCATAACAAACTTTATAGATACCGATGCTCTTGAACTGGTGGGAGGAGCCAGTGAAGTTGCCGCAACTTTCGGCCTTACATCAGTTGCAGCTCTTGCATATCTGATGTTCAACCTTTACACTCCGCCGTGCTTTGCAGCCATAGGAGCCATGAACTCGGAACTGGGAAGCAAGAAATGGCTCTTCGGAGGAATAGGACTTCAGCTGGGTACAGGCTATACCGTAGCTTTCCTGGTATATCAGATAGGTACCCTTATAACAGAGGGACATCTGGGAACAGGCTTCGTGCCGGGACTCATCGCCGTAGCTGTCATGGCAGCCATAGTCGCCATGATAACGGTTAGGTCCAGCCGCAAGCTTGCTGCTGAGTATGCTCTCCACACGACTAATACTAACAAGAAATCTGGTGTTGCTGCATGAAACCGATCGACATCCTGATCATACTCGTTATCGCGGTCATAATAGGAGCCGCCATAGCGTATATAGTAAGGGCCAAGAAAAAAGGCGCCAAATGCATAGGCTGCCCGGCCGGAGACTGCTGCTCCGCACGGAAACATGAGGAACCGTCAGGAACAGAGGGCAATGGCTGCAGCTGCGGCTGCGGATCCAAACAATGATATGACTGGATGACTGACCCCTGGGCCAAACAAGGCTCCGGGGTCTTTTTGCAGGGAATGAGGCAGCCGGCCTGTGTCCGGATGCGTTCGGATGCAGATGGCAGGAGATCTGGATGCAGTCGCCTTGAGACTCGCAAATGCTCTTGAAAAAATCTGCGGCAGGATATATTGTATAAGTATCATCATTCGTTTGCGGAGGTTTACAGTGACAGATATACAGATAGCGGTACTGGAGATAGCAATGGTCGGAGGGACAGGACTTCTCATAGGGATCATAGGTATAGCCGTATGGTTTGCGCAGAAAAGAAAAACAGCCCGGTGCACGGAAAAAACAGAGGGGCAGGTGATAAGGCACAGATTCCGGGGTGGAGGCCGTATGGAACCGGTGATAGGATACAGAGCGGACGGCCGGGAATACGAAACTGTCAGGACTTTCCGCGGCGTTTTGACAAAAACAAAAGTGACGCCCCGAAATGTATATGCAGATCAGGGCGCCTATGTTTCCGAAAAAGACTGGCTCGTAGTTCCCATGTCGGCGGTCACCAACCTGAAAAAGATGGCTGAGGACCTGTGGCCCACAGGAAGCCAAATGACCGTCTGGTACGATCCTGCAAGGCCTGAGAAAGCCTTTGCTCAGAAGAAGCCTGACAGAGCTCCTGCGGTGAGCATCATCTTCATGTCCGTCGGGGCCTTTATGGTATTGCTGTCCCTTGGAGTCGGCTATCTCATAGCATATTGCTGAGCCAGATCCTTTAATATCAGAAAAGTTACAGAGTCTGGGCATTTAACCCGGCTCTTTTTTTGCCGTACCACAGGATGGCGATCAGATAAGCAGCAGCGGATGCTACGCCGATGATGTATGCGCCTGTCCATGGAATGTGGAAACCGATCTGGGCGTTGGCGATATATGTTATGGTTATAAACACATACCAGCACCCAGGGATGAGCGGCATCCAGGCAAATTTGGCCTTGCCGTTTTCAAACATCCATATGGTTATGGCAAGGAAAGCAAACAGAGACAGGCTCTGGTTGGACCATGCGAAGTAACGCCACAGGATATTGAATCCATCAGCATTGCTCTTGGCAAATACAAGGATGACTGCAACGAGAGCAAAGATCACTGCTGCAAGGCCGAGCCTCTTTCCGACGGATTTCTGATCTATGTGGAAAGCGTCGCCTATGGCCATACGCAGGGCACGCAGTGAAGTATCTCCAGATGTTATAGGCAGAACGATAACTCCGATCAGGGCAATGACTCCGCCAACCGGGCCGAGGATGTTCTTGCAGACTACGCCGATGGTGGCGGTAGCCAAAGAAGCGTTTGCTTCCTGCAGGCCAAGGTTGTAGACTCCCATGGCTCCGGCAGCCCATACCATGGCGATGAAGCCTTCGGCCACCATCATGTTGTAGAATGTCATGCGTCCCTGACGCTCGCTCTTCATGGTACGTGAAATGATGGCAGTCTGAGTCGAGTGGAATCCCGAAAGGATACCGCAGGCTACGGTGATGAAGAAGATCGGGATAAAGTGATTTTCACTGAAATAGTCGCCGTATAATATGCCGCCTGCATTCCAGTCATCCCAGAGCTCTACCAGCGGATAACCTTTGGCGAATATACCTATAAACACGCCGATCGCTGAGAACAGCAGTATGGCTCCGAATACGGGGTAGATCTTTCCGATTATCTTGTCGATAGGGAAAACTGTAGCGATAAGATAATATGCAAAGATAACTCCGTAGATCACCCATGTGGAAACAGATGTAGCTTTTCCGTCAAATCCGAAGACCTGGGTAGCAGCTATATCTCCAGGGGTGTAGATAAATACGGCGCCTACCAGCAGGAGCAGCAGGCTGCAGAATACCTGATAGAAGGCGTATATACCTTTGTTGCTGTATCTTCTTATCATGTCCGGCATCTGAGTGCCGCCGTCCCTGAGACAGATCATGCCCGAAAAATAGTCGTGCATGGCTCCGCCGATGATATTTCCGATGGGGATGGTGATAAAAGCTATAGGCCCGAACAATATACCCTGTATAGGACCGAGTATAGGTCCTGTCCCGGCTATGTTCAGCAGATTGATGAGACTGTTTTTCCATTCTCTCATAGGCACATAGTCAACACCGTCTTGTTTGGTATATGCCGGAGTTTGTCTGTCATCCGGACCGAAAACTCTTTCACAGAATTTTCCGTATAATGCGGCACCAACGAAAAGAATTATCAGTCCGATTATAAATGTTACCAATTCGTTTTTACCTCCTGTTTACAAAATGTTAAGATTTGACTGAAATATTATACACACTTTGTGATAGGAAATAAACACTTTTTTTGTCAAAATTTCTTATTTATGGGCAAAAAACAGGGTAATAATATGGTAAAACCATGAGGAGAAGGGACGAGTATGCTGCCGGTATATTGCTTGAGCGGGATCCGCAGCGGACAGGCCGTCAGCGCCCTGAAAAGCTGCGGATACAGTAATGCGCAGAACATAGGCGGGATCAGGAGCTATGGCGGCCCTGTGGAAAAATAGCGGATCAGATCTTTTTGAGGTTTTTCTGCGGGTCTGCCTTTTGGCGGGCCCTTTCCACATCTTTCATGTATCGCTGCCAGTTGGCGTCATCTAATATGAATGCGCTGCCCATGATGAACCAGCCGTTGCCGCTTTCGGCAGTGGTTCCGTAATGACCTGTGGCGGAACTTATGGCGTCTGTAATGCTGTAACCGTAGCCGGGAGCTTCCCACTGGCCGTAAAAATTAAAATGTGATGTGTGCAGCAGGTCTTTCAGCCGCATGATCAGATCATACACACATTCCGCATCGGGGTTCATATAACCATGTTCGTTGAAATTGAAACGATGTTCCCGGTTATTCCTATCCCATACGGAAACATAGGACGCAGAGCGGTCATTTCTCAGGGGGAAGACGCTTCCGTCGCCAAAATAATAGTGCTTATATGTTTCTTCAATGGTCCGGTCCTCAGTCAGTGTTATCTTGATACTGCACAGACCTCCGTGCGCATTGATGAAATCATATATCTCTCTGGCCAGATGGTTTCTGTTGGCGCCTTTTTCAGTAAATATATCTTTTTTCAGCCTGTTTACTTTTCTCTGAGCTCCTTTAAAAAACATGATGACAACCTCCGTAGACTTTTTTATATGACTTTCATGCTCATGTATTATCTTACTACAATGAAAGACGATTGTCATCAGCTTTGCGGAAACGATTCCGGACCGCCTGCGTGATCGGCCGTCACTGGGCAGAAGTGATCTTCAGTCCGATGATACCTGCCAGTATGAGCAGGACGAAGAAAAGCCTCAGAGGTGTAAAGACTTCTTTGAACAGCAGCATTCCGACGAACACTGCTCCGACTGCGCCGATCCCAGTCCATATGGCGTAAGATGTACCCAGGGGAAGAGTCTTGATGGCCTGGGAAAGGAGCAGGAAACTCAGGATCATCCCCGCTATGGTCAGTATCGTAAATTTCAGTACCGTAAAACCGTGGGAAAATTTGAGGCAGGTGGACCAGAAAACTTCCAGAAGCCCCGCCAAATACAAACAGATCCATGCCATTATATATACCTCCTTGATATACGATATGCCCTGCAAAAGCCCCACGCAGAGCGCTATAATAAAAAACGCACTTACCAAGCGCGTCTTCTAAGGCCTTACGACACGCAGATAAATGAGATGTTTACCTACCCGGCGGCAGATAAACTCAATATAGTATACCACAACACGAGATTTTAGGCAATACCTTAACCAAAACTGCTGTTTTTTTGCTGGAAAAGGACAGATATCATATGGTATACTCAAATAAGCGTTATATTGAAAGGAAAACAGGATGGATCAGAACAGCAAAGTATATGTCATAGGTCATAAAAATCCGGATACAGATTCCATATGTTCAGCCATAGCCTACGCTGAACTGAAACGCCGGATCACAGGAAAATTCTATGAGGCACGCCGCGCCGGACAGATAAACGAGGAAACAAAATACATTCTGGACAGATTCGGTGTAGAGCCGCCTGAATTTTTAGATAATGTCAGCCTCCAGGTAAAAGATATGGACATAAACAGGATGAAAGGCATCGACGGAAATGTTTCCATCAAAGATGTCTGGGAGATGATGAAGGCCCGCAATATGAAAACGATGCCTATCGTAAGCGGAGACAGCCTTGAGGGCCTCATAACCATCGGAGACATAGCCACATCATATATGGATGTCCATGACAGCAAGATCCTCGCCAAAGCACAGACCCCATATGAAAACATAAAAAAAGCTTTAGACGGTTCAATGGTGTCATCTGCGTCTTCAGCCCAATATACCGACGGAAAGGTGGCTATCGCAGCTTCCGGTACGGACATAATGGAGGACTTTATTGAAAAGGGAGACCTGGTCATATTGGGGAACCGGTATGAAGCGCAGTTATGTGCCATTGAACTTGAAGCTGCATGTATGGTCATATGTCAGGGGACAAAAGTACCTGATTTGATAAAGCGCCTTGCCGAAGAAAAAGGTATCGCGATAATAAGTACGCCTCATGATGCCTTTACCGCCGCTCGCCTTATCAATCAGAGCATACCGGTAAGATATTTTATGAGCCGCGAAAATCTGACGACATTTGATGCAGACGAACTTGTGGACGACATAAGGGAGACCATGGCCAAAAAAAGATACAGGGATTTTCCGGTGCTTGACGAGAAAGGCCGTTTCATAGGATTTATCTCAAGGCGCAGACTTCTGGGCGCCAGAAAGAAAAAAGTCATTCTTGTGGACCATAACGAGCGTTCCCAGTCAATAGACGGCATCAGTGATGCGGAGATCCTTGAGATCATAGATCATCACAGGATAGGAAGCGTGGAAACCGTGGAACCGGTATTTTTCCGCAATCAGCCTGTAGGTTCCACATCGACTATAGTTGCTCAGATGTATAAAGAAAACGATGTTGAGATCAGTAAGACTATGGCTGCATTGATGTGTTCAGCCATCATTTCAGACACCCTGCTTTTCCGCTCGCCTACATGTACTCCGGCGGACAGGAGGACCTGTGAAGAACTGGCGGGCATAGCCGGGATAAATATGGAGGAACTTGCCCGTTCCATGTTCAATGCCGGCAGTGATCTCAGCGGAAAAACGGCGGAAGAGATCTGCGCCATGGATTTCAAACAGTTCGTGTGTGGAGATATGACTTTCGGCGTTGGCCAGATAAGCTCCATGGACAGAGAGGAACTTGATGAGATAAAAGGCAAGCTGGAGCCTGCCATGAATGAGCTCATGAGAGAAAAGGAACTTAATATGCTCTTCTTCATGCTCACCGATGTCATGGAGGAGAGTTCCGACATCCTATGGGCAGGTCCAGGTGCCAGGGAGCTGATCGCAGAAGCCTTTGGGGCAGGCGACGGAGAGAATTTCCGGCTTGACGGGGTAGTATCCCGCAAAAAACAGATGGTACCCGCTATAATGGGCGCTCTTCGCCGTTAATACGGATCTGGATCTGGGTCACATATTCATCTTCATCAGATGTATCGTGATTATCTATGAGATAAAGTTCTATGGCCTTGCCGACAGGTTCAAGATCATGGCTGCGGGCGTAGGACAGGAGCTGTTCCCAGTAGAAAGCCATCTGTGCATAACTGCCGCCGACTATCATAGAAAGATAGCTGCCGGAGGGCAGGACATCGTCGTATTCTTCTTCAGGATCGACTATATAGAAAGCCGAATCAAAATGGCCGTACCTGCCTTTTTGCAGTTCTTCCAGAGGGATCGTGCTGCCTATGTCGCCGTATCCTATTATATACAACTGATCTTCATACTCAGATTGCAGTTTTTTTATGACGAAATCAATCTCATCGTCCCTGTAAACATCTTCACTTAATTTTAGCACATGCCGTTCGGGATAATACTGGACGGTTATCTTGTTTTTTGGCTTGTCAGAGGCCTGATGCCTTTTGATCTCATCTATCCGCTCGGAAAGCTGCGCCCTGAGAGCTGAAAGCTCTGCGGTTTTTTTGTCTATGACATCTATAGCATCGCTGAACAGGCCCAGAGTGCTTTTAAGATCATATGAAAGCAGATGTTCTTTTATCTGCTCCATGGAAAACCCTATGGTCCTGAGTTCCCTGAGTATGTTTAAGGTCCATATATCATTGATACTGTACATCCTGTATCCGTTGACATCCCGCTTTGGCTTTAAGATACCAAGATCTTCATAATATCTGAGGGAGTCGGGACTGATGCTGTACAGTTTGGAGATTTCACCGATCTTATAGTATTTTTTCATTTATGGCTCCTTTCAGATGGGATGTGCCGCAGCCAAGGCCTTTCGGTGGAAGGGTCTGCCGGCGGGGTCTGCCTGACGGCCAGACATATATTCCTTTACACATTATAACACAAACCGTTTCCCTTGGCCGGATAATATGATAAAATCAAGAAAAGAATCGGAGGTGATATATTTGTTGCTGGATCAGTACGACAAAGACCAGAAAGCCATACTCCGGCCGGAACATGTGGTAAAGAAAAAGAAAGGATTTCCGGAGACGGTCGTATTTGAGTTTTCGCAGGCCCTCATCATGGAGACCGCCAAAAGATACAGAGGAGTTGAAGCAGGACATCTGGTGAGCGTTGCAGGAAATACACCCATATATAAGATAGATTATCACGGCAGGGAACTGGGCATAAGCCAGTGCTGGATCGGGGCTTCGGCCTGCATAAGCAATATGGAAGAGATAGTGGCCATGGGTGCACGCAAGATATTCGTGTGCGGAGAGTGCGGCGTGCTGGACGGAACCATAGAAGATGCAAGGCTGATCCTGCCGACCGCAGCTCTCAGGGACGAGGGGACAAGCTATCACTATCTGCCTGCGGCCGATGAGATAGAGATGGATCCAGGCTGCGTCCAAATGATCGAGCAGTTTTTCATCGAGAAAGAGATTCCGTATCATAAGGGAAAGATATGGACTACGGACGCCCCGTACAGGGAGACAAGAGGAAAGATGGCCATGAGAAAAGCAAGCGGGTGCATTGCCGTAGACATGGAATGTTCGGCACTTGCTGCCTTTGCAAAGGCCAGGGGCATAAAATACGCCCAATTTGTCTATGCGGCTGATAATCTGGATGCTGAAGAATGGCAGCAGCGGGGACTGACAGTAAGGCCTGTATCCCAAAAAGCACAGATATTCCAGCTTGCACTGGAGTGTGCCTGCCGCATGTAGATCGAGCATGCAAAGTGCAGCTCCGGCATACAGGCTCCGGTGCGCAGCTCACGCATACATACAGCGGCCATCCGGCCGCAGCGCCATGAGAAATATATTGACAAGGAGAAAGATCATGAAAAACTTTTATGTAACATATACATTTCCGTCAGCAGACAGCAGGGACGGTTTTCTTCAGGAAGTGAGGCTTCTGGCCGATATTACCAGAAAAGAACAGGGCTGCCTCAGATATGACTATTTTTACCCGGTGGATTCGGAAAACACGCTGTTTTTGTGGGAACAGTGGGAATCAGCCCAGGACCAGGAAAAACATACAAAGCAGCCCCATTTTGCCCTGATAGGCAAGCTCAAGGAAAAATACTCCGCTTCATCCAGTGTCAGCGTACAGGAGTGTAATCAATGACAGAAGTTTCATCGGTGGCTTCAAGCTTGAATATGACAGGCCTGAGCCCGTCGTTGCAGCTGCATATGGCCACGCCGGGCGTCCTTATCCAGTCACCGTAATAAAACACATCATCACCTGCGCCGTGGGCAAGGGCAAAGACATATTGGTAAATAGCTTTCCACGTCTCGTCGCAGAAGCCTTCCGGCTTGGCGTAATCAGCAAGGAAAACCTGGCCTGCCTCCATCATCGGTCAGGCGGTCAGGCCGCTGACGCCGTATTCCGCTGCCAGTTCCTCATCAAGAGTGGTCTTGAGCACAGTTATCTTTACTTTTTTCAATTCTGTTCCTCCTCCCGATCATGATCAAAGATTATACCATGCGGCGGGATTTTAGTCCACAGGGCACTGCACGCCGGGCCGTGTCAAGTTGTTGTGGAGTTTTTGCTTGACAAACTCCTTGTGTTGTCGT